>Ga0255186_1000100_pt1 | contig 15480 bp, 13 predicted proteins | sample Miss_Cont_RepC_0_FD_183635 | JGI IMG/M metagenome (GOLD analysis project Ga0255186, IMG submission 183635) | Freshwater microbial communities from Mississippi River, Louisiana, United States - Miss_Cont_RepC_0h | ecosystem: Environmental > Aquatic > Freshwater > River | place: USA: Louisiana...
ATCGTCGCGATTCAGATGCCGCCAGATGAGTGGTTTTCAAGCAACAAAATTGCGCCGACCACCGATTGCAAACTTTGGCCAACCGCTTTTGTCGGCGAAGGCACTTACATCAATTCGTCAAACCAAAATCTTTCACTCGACGGAAAGCGCTCAATGAGCGATGCGATTTCGCAAGTTAACTCATGGCTTGAAAACAATAATTGTGGCGAGTCTGCAATTACCTACAAACTTCGCAACTGGCTGTTTTCTAGACAGCGTTATTGGGGTGAGCCTTTTCCGATTGTCTACGACGAAAATGACATGCCGTATTCAGTGCCAGACGAGTTGTTGCCCGTCAAACTTCCTGAACTCACCGATTTCAAGCCACAGGCACTTGACCCCAATGACGAAACAACCGACCCGATGCCGCCACTCGCACGAGTTACTGATTGGTTGAAAGTTGAACTAGATCTAGGCGACGGCAAAAAAACTTATCGACGCGAAGTCAACGTGATGCCGCAATGGGCTGGCTCGTGTTGGTACGAGTTGCGATATCTCGACCCAACGAACAGCGAGCGATTCGTCGACGCCGAAGTCGAGCGCTACTGGATGGGCCCAAAGTCTGCTGGTCACACTGGTGGTGTTGACCTATATGTTGGTGGCGTTGAGCACGCAGTTTTGCACTTGCTTTATTCACGCTTCTGGCACAAAGTTTTGTTTGATCTCGGTCACGTCTCAAGCGAAGAACCATTCCACAAACTTTTCAACCAGGGATATATCCAGGCATACGCATATCGCGACTCGCGCGGACAAACTGTGCCTGCCAACGAAGTCGTCGAGCAAAATGGCAATTACCTATTCGAGGGCGAAACTGTTGTTCGCGAATACGGCAAGATGGGCAAAAGTTTAAAGAACATCGTCACGCCTGACGAGATGTATGACGAATTTGGTGCTGACACTTTCAGACTTTACGAAATGAGCACCGGCCCACTTGATGCAAGCCGCCCGTGGAACACCCGTGATGTCGTCGGCATGCAACGCTTCTTACAACGTACTTGGCGCAACCTGGTGGATGAAGAAACTAACGAGCTGCATGTTTCTGACGAGCCAGCACCTGTTGAGTTGCGTCGTGCACTGCACCGCTGCATCGACGGCGTACGCCAAGATATGGAGAACTTGCGATTCAATACGGCAATTTCAAAACTTATTGAACTCAACAACGCGCTGACTGTGCATGTCAATGCTGCTGGTTCGACGCCACGCGAAATTGCGGTGCCGTTAACTCAGATGCTTTCACCACTTTGCCCACATATCGCTGAAGAACTGTGGCAGAAGCTCGGCATCCAAACGCCAATTACTTATGCGGCGTTTCCGATCGCTGATCCAAAACTATTACTCAGCGAGACAATCGAAATACCGGTTCAGATCAACGGCAAACTGCGCACCCGTTTGGCTGCACCCGCCGACATTTCAGACGACGAATTGCGAGCACTCGCACTCGCTGACTCGAAAGTAATTGCAGCACTTGCCGGCGCCACCCCAGCCAAAATCGTCATCGTCCCCAAACGCCTAATCAACTTCGTTCTTTAAATCGCTAGTTTAAGAATTTTGCGGCGCGGTTGAGTGCGGCGAAATCGACTGACTTGAACATCAGCAAAATTACGCGATCAACACCCCACTGTTGCCAAATATTCAAACGCGGGTCGTCGCCACGTAATAGCGCCTCGTCGTAATGCTCCCAAACTGAAACCGTAAACGGTTTTTTGAGACCCGAATTTTCGTGTACGAGTTTGGCTGCTGCCAAAATTTCACTGGCTCGCTCGTGTGTCGCACGTATGTTTATGCCATTCGTGCGCTCGCCCGCAATTTTTGCCAGCGCAACGCTATTAGCCCCGATGATCACATTTGGTTTTGGGTTCGGAATTGGAAACGCTGCAAGTTCATCACGTCGAGTAGGTGACCACATTTCATTCATCACATCGAGAGCATTTTTTAACGCCGCATGACGGTCGGCAAGTTTCGCTGGGGGCAATAAACCGATCGCTCTGCGCTCAGCAGCGAACGGACTATCTGGTGATGAACCTGCACCCAAACCCAACACAAACCGTCCTCCTGAAATCTGTTGCATCGTCGCCACGCTGTTGGCGAGAATCGCTGGGTGGCGATTGCCAACATTTACAACTAACGGCCCAAGTTCAATTTTTGAAGTTACACCGGCCAGTGCGCCAAGCAAAGTAAAACATTCAGGCATATCAGGTGCGTGCATGACATCGCCCGCAAGATGATCAACCGTCCACAACGTTTTGAAACCTGCAGCCTCTGCTGCTTGTGCAGCATCGCGTGCGATTGGCCAAATTGAATTGCCTGGGTTGATTTGCAAATCAAAACGCATGCCAGAAGGCTAATTGGTAGAATTTGTGTATGAATAAGCAGATTACGACGACCAAACCAAGCCTCACGGTTGTCGATGGCAAGACTGCGCCACTAAGTGAAATCCTTGAAATTCTTGACCGCGATGGCGGCGTGATTGTGCACAACATGCTCAGTCCTGAAGTGGTTGCACGAATGCTCGAAGAACTTAAATCAACTACAAGCACGACTCAAGTCGGGCCAAAGACTAGTCACGAACTTGTTAATTATTTTTGGGGACAGCAAACCAAGCGATTCACCCGCCTAGCCCATCGATCCCGAACTTTTGCTGACGAAGTTCTCGTACACCCGATTTTGCTTGCCATCGCCGATGCCGTTCTCAAGCCGCACTGCGCCAGCTATTGGATGAACACTGGTCAGATGATGATCGTCATGCCTGGTGGAAGCCCGCAATATATGCATCGAGACTCTGATGACTGGCCAACGATGAATACGCCGACAACTCCGATCTGTCAAATTAGTTGCATGCTCGCACTCTCTGACTTCACCGCTGAAAATGGTGCCACGCGTGTTGCTCCCGGAAGCCACAGATGGACTGACTACAAACGCGAAGCTACCGAAGATGAAATCACACAAGCAGTGATGCCACTGGGTAGCGGAATGATCTACACCGGAAAAGTTCTGCATAGCGCGGGCGCAAACAAAACCAATAATGAACCGCGCTTCGGTCTGCACATGTCGTATATATACGGTTGGCTTACACCCGAAGAAGCAGGTTGCCTGGGTATCACCGAAGATCAAGCAAAGACATTCACACCCTTGCAACAGCGCCTTCTTGGCTATCGCTGCTATGACGGCTCAGATCTGAACGGCGGTCGGCTATGGACAGTTGACTACGAAGATATTCCAACTGGTTTGGGATGGAATGCATGACAAAAAAAGAAATCGCTGGACTCAGCGAGAGTTTTTCACGCGATGAGTACATCTCGCCGGAGACATTCAAACGTGAGATGCAAAATATCTACGGAACAAATTGGTGTTTCGCTGGCATCAGCGAAGAGCTCAACAAAGTAGGCGATCGTTTAGTAGTCGATATCGGAAACGAGAGCATCCTGATTTTGCGTAATCGCGAAAATCAACTTCGGGCTTTTTACAACGTATGTCAACACCGCGGTTCACAACTTTGTGATTCAAGCGGTTCTGGTTTTGGCGCTGCGATTACATGCCCGTATCACGCCTGGAGCTATTCGGTCGAAGGCGCATTGATCGCCACCCCGCTGCACGAAAAAGATTCGATAGACCGCTCAACACTTGGTCTAAGGCCAGTCAAAGTTGATGAGTGGCAAGGAGCAATTTTTGTCTCGCTCGACCCAAATTCCCCATCTTTGACGACATGGCTTAACGACCACTACTCGCGTCCACTCGAACTTGAAAAGTTTGGTCTCTCAACACTCAAAAATGCTCGAACGACAATTGACGAAGTTGAAGCCAACTGGAAGGTGCTCGCCGAGAATTACAGCGAATGTTTGCATTGTGCCGTGGTGCACCCCGAACTAGTAGATCTGGTGCCGGTTTATAAAACTGGAAAAACAATTCAAGAAGATCGCTCCGATTGGGGCGCCAGTCTCACACCAGGTGCGACGTCGTTGTCATTTAAGAAAGACGAAAACCTACCGTTACTACCAGCAATGAGCGAACTTGACGATTATGCGGTATTCGGTGCATTTGTCTACCCAAATATGTTGATTGATATCTCTCCGACTGTTGCTGTGCTGTCTCGCTATGTGCCCCGCTCGCCAACCCATACCACCATTTACACGTATTACTTATTTCCGAAAAATGCTGTAAACAATCCTGAGTTTGATCTTGAGCCCACAATCAGTTTCAGCGACCTGGTCAACCAGCAAGATATTTCAGTATGCGTTCGTGTCCAGCGTGGCGTTACGTCGAAGTCGTTCACCAACGCCTACCACACAAAAATGGAAAAATACTGCAAGCAATTTGTACGGCGCTATCGCACAGAAATTAGTTGAAACTTCCCGCTGCGAAGACTTCTGAGTTTCGAACACTCATTGACTCGATATCTTTTCCGAGTTTTTCAAGATTATGCAGAAATACATCACCATGTTCTCGCGTATGGGCAACTGAAAGTGTTAGCGACTCGCTCTTACCCCACGGCGCCAAAAATACTCCACCGTTAAATTGCTTTAAATAATTTAAGTGCATCGCGCCAGTACTGACTTCAAGAAAGTCACGATAATTTTTTGCCGGCTCGGCACAGAATACAACCGAAACTTTGAAACCAAACTGATATCCGTGTGCGCCTTGCCCGTGGCGTTGTAAAGTCGACACGGCGTGCTTCAAAATATAAGCACCAACATCATTCGCTTGCGCATACGCGTCGTCGGTCAAAACTTCGGTTAGCACCGCTTTCGTCGCAGCCATCGTTAGTGGGTTGCCATTGAATGTTCCGACTTGGCTATAACTTCCATTTGAAATCGCCGACATGACCTCAGTCGTGCCACCTATCGCACCACAGGGCAATCCACCTCCGAGTGCTTTTGCGAGACAAATTATGTCGGGGGTGACGCCGTACATTGCCGTCGCTCCACCTTGATGAATTACTAAGCCAGTTTTAACTTCGTCAAATGTCAAGAGTGCACCGTTTTGATGCACAAGTTTCTTGACCGCCTCTAGATATCCAGGCTGTGGCACGATGATGCCCGCACCCATCAAGATCGGTTCGAAAATCATTCCGGCGATTTGACCCTCGTACTCAGCAAACACTCGCTTCAGCGCGTCAATGTCATTAAAAGGCACGATTCGAACGCAGTCGGCAATCGCCTGCGGAATTCCAGCTCCCGGTGTTAGCCATGGTCGGTCTGCAGGGCCAAGTTCGCGAGCCGAGCGAAAGATTGAAATCGCAACCGAATCGTGATGCCCGTTATATGAACCTTCAACTTTCACAATCAAGTCACGTCCGGTTATTGAGCGCATCAGATGAACGGCGTCCATAGTTGCTTCTGTCCCCGAGTTACAAAATCTCCATTGCGGCAAACCAAATCTGCGCGATAGCTCCTCGGCAACAACTATCGAATCGGGTGTGGGTTGGGCAAAATGCGTGCCTTGAGTTACACGTTTTTGCACGGCAGCGACCACACTCGGATTGGCGTGGCCGACAATGTTTGCGCCGTAGCCGGCGTGAAAGTCAATGTAGCGGTTGTCGTCGACATCCCAGACATATGCGCCCTCACCATGACTGACCCATACTGGGGTCGGTCGCGAACTCGCCCAGCTTGAAGGCACACCACCCGGAATTGACAACGAGGCTCGCTCGTGAAGCGCAACTGACTTTGGTACCCGACGAAGAAAAGTCTGCTCTTCGGCCTCGATTATTTGGTCGAGCGAATTCACATTGCTAAGTTTAGGCCATGACTAACCAACAATTCAGACCGATGGGGCGTCGCGACTTCTTGCGAAACCTCGCTATCACTTCGGGTGCAATCACATTTGGGGGCTCGTTGCTTGCCGCCTGCGGTGGGTCAACAGAAACCGAGTCGGGCGGTTTATCGATCGGCACACCACAGAACCCAATCAAGTTGCCTCTAACTACTGATGCGATCGCCGACGGGCTACCCAACGAATCGGGCACACTCGAGATTCTCAACTGGGCTGACTATCAGAACCCAGAGTCGATAGCAATTTTTGAAGAAAAATTTGGATGCAAAGTTGTGACAAGTATTTACGACACTGAGGAAGCCGCTATCGCCAAATTACGCAACGGCACATTTAAACCAGACCTGATTCTCGGCATGACCGATACGGGTTTGGCAAAACTCATTGCCGCCGATCTGCTTCAACCACTTAACAAGTCATACATCCCAAATTTCGGAAATGTGATAAGCGGACTGCAAAATCCGTACTACGACCTTGGATCTCAATACACGGTGCCATATTTCATTTATGGCAACGGCATCGGATATCGCACAGACCGCATAGACAAAAATGCATTCGAAGGAAACGGATATGACATTCTCTGGGATTCGCAGTTCAACGGCAAAGTTGGGGTCCTTGATTCATATCGCGACACGTTGGCGATGGCGATGTTTCGAGCAGGAAATTTCGACGGCAACACGGTAGATGCGGCGATCATTCAAAAGGCCGGCGACGACTTAATTGCAATGCGTGAAGCGACAAATCCAAAAGTCGATATTTTGGCATACACAGAAATTCCGTCCGGCAACCGCGATATCAACTTCACTTGGTCGGGCGATTTGTTCACAGCTCTGCAATACCTTCCAGAGGGTGTGGCGCCTGATGTCTTGGGCTTTTGGTATCCAGAAAAGACAGTGACCAAAAACGACTTTATGTGCATTGCAAAGAGCGCGAAGGCGCCGGTGCTTGCGCATCAGTTGATCAACTTTTTGAGTGACACAGATAATGCGTTGCTAAACCGCGAATATGTCGGCTATCAGCCAGCCCTCGAATCAATCACGGTTGATCTTTTGATCTCAAGTGGCACAATTCCTGAGTCACTAACTGACGCATTGGTAACGCCAGAGAAATACAAAGCGGGTCTCGCCCAAGTTTCACTTGAGCCTGCGGTTGATGCACTGTGGCTCGAACAATGGACGCGCTTCACCGCGGGCTGACGCAAACTAAATTGAAAAACTCGCCTCGCCTTTGGGCAGGATTCGCAATTCCGGGCACAGTTTGGCTGATCGCGCTATTTGTAATTCCGTTTTATGCAGTCGCGTGCATCGCATTCGGATCAATCGACCCGATCTTTCGTGATGCGGTTCCACAATGGAATCCTCTGTCTTGGGATTTCTTGCAAGCAAGGCAAATCATTTCTAGCCTTGCAAATGGCCCGCTACGCGGCGTCGCAATACGCACTCTTGTGTACGTTTTCTCGGCGATGACACTGTGCTTTCTAATCGGATTTCCAATTGCTTATTTTTTGGCGCGACATGCTGGTCGATACAAACTGCTCCTACTTGTGCTGATAATTGTTCCCTTTTGGGTCAACTATCTAATGCGCATGTTGGCTTGGGTCAACCTACTCAGTGTCGATGGTTTATTCACGCGTTTAATGCGCATTTTCGGTATGAACTACAACTGGCTTGATGGCTCACCCATCACGGTGACTCTCGGCTTAGTTTACGGATACATACCATTTTTAATTTTGCCTCTTTATGCGACTCTTGAGCGACTCGACTGGCGACTAGTCGACGCGGCTAGAGATCTCGGTGCGAACTCTCGGCAAGCATTTCGACTTGTTACTTTGCCAATGTCTAAAGCTGGTTTAGTCGCTGCAGGAGTTTTAATTGCGCTACCAATGTTCGGCGATTACTACACAAACGATCTTCTTTCACGGTCACCAAGCACAGAGATGATTGGCAATCAAATCGATTTCTTTTTAAATGCCAGCTCTCAACCGCAGAACGGAGCACTTCTCGTTCTTGCGCTTTCGCTGTTCTTGCTGTTGTTTATGTCTTTTTACCTACGAAGTACGCGACAACAATCCAGACAAATTACGAGATAACTAATGTTGCCCATCAACAAAAAACACCAATCACCACTTAGGTTTCTAATTTGGGGATACATCGTTTGGAGTCTCGTTCCAGTTGTCATCGCAGTAATTTTCTCATTTAACGATGGACGAAGCCGAACTGTTTGGCAAGGTTTTTCACTTAGATGGTGGTGGCAAGACCCCAACCTGTCGGTCTTTCAAAGCGCTGAAATGCGAAATGCAATTGTTAACTCACTGGTGCTCGCGGTCTCGACTTTATTGATTGTCACTCCTCTTGGCATTGCTTTGGCGATCGGCTCACAGCGAATTCGTGGTCGCAACGCAAAATTCGTCCAGAGTCTGACTTCAACACCACTGATAACACCAGAAATTGTCGTTGGTGCAGCACTCTTGTTGACATTCACTCGTTTGTTTACTGCAATTCCGTTGGGGTTCGCTGCCCAGTTGTTGGGCAACGTCACATTTTCGTTGGCGAGCGTCGTAGTCATTGTTCGCGCAAGACTCGTTTCGATTGGTGCCTCTTTCGAAGAAGCAGCAAGAGACCTCGGCGCCACCAGATTGCAAGCACTGCGCTTCGTGCTCTTACCGATGCTTTGGCCGTCGGTCATGGCCAGTCTCGTGGTCGTATTCGCAACAGTGATCGACGACTTCGTAATTACAAGTTTTCTCTCCGCTGGTGTCAGTTCTGAGACGGTGCCGTTACGCATCTATTCATCAGTGCGTGGCGGTGCAACACCGGCCCTCAACGCTCTGGCGACACTTCTCGTACTGACTTCATTTGCTGTTTTGATTATCGGACTTTTTGGTTTGTCCGCATGGCGCAAACGACACGGCGAACGTGGCGGATTAAGAGCCGCTCTTGCAGACGTCACTCAGTTGAACAACTAAACCGAAAGCGGTAACACCCGCACAGCATCGGGCAGCACATCAATCGTCGTAATTTGACCTGCACTTAAACTCGACGAAGTCTCATCGTTCGCTACTTCTGCGTTGATGGTTTCGGTTCCTACTTTAAGGGCAACACGCAGGCTCGAACCTGCAAAAGTTACTCGTTGAATTAGTGCCGTATGTGACCCCGAGCCAATGCGAATGCGCTCGGGCCGAATCATCATCATTCCTTTGCCCAATGGCGCAGATTCAGGGCAAACAAATTTCTCGCCGGCGAGTTCGACAACTCCACGCGAAGTCACCTCGCCCAAAATTAAATTTGCCGCACCTACGAACTGAGCGACTTCAACGGAGTTAGGTGACTCATAAAGTTCGCGTGGGGCACCCACCTGCATTAATCGACCAGCGCGCATTACGCCGATGCGGTCACTCATTGTGAATGCCTCATGCTGGTCATGAGTGACATAAATGAAGGTGATCCCGATTTGGCGTTGCAGTGTTGCTAATTCAATCTGTAATCTCGAACGCAATTGGGCGTCGAGTGCGCCGAGAGGCTCGTCAAGCAACAAGACACTGGGCTCAAGTATCAGCGCGCGAGCCAGCGCAACACGCTGTTGCTCGCCACCTGAGAGTTGATGCACTCGACGTTCGCCGAAGCTTCCAAGTTGAACAAGTTCAAGCGCTTCACCAACTCGTTGTTCTTCTGGCTTCGAACTCTTTGTAAATTTATTTTCGAACCGCAAACCAAACTTGACATTTTCTTTGACGTTGAGATGTGGAAACAGCGAATAATTCTGAAAAACAGTATTCAATGGTCGTTCTTCTGGCTCATCGTTGGTTACATCGCGTTTATCGATAAATACGCTGCCACTGTCAGGCTGTTCAAAGCCACCGATCATCCGCAACGTTGTTGTTTTGCCACAACCTGATGGTCCAAGCATCGAGAAAAACTCGCCTGCTTTAATTTCTAATGAGACGTCATCGACTACAACTCGGTCGCCATACGACTTAAATAAATTCTTGAGAGTTACCGCGCCATCTAATTCAATCGCTGACATATTTGATCCTCGAAAAATATTAGGCGCGCATGGTTTCGATATTGCCATCGACGGGCAAAACCTGACCAGTAATGAACCTGGAAGCGGGCGAACTTAGAAAAACAGCTGCTGCTGCAATATCTGTCGCATCGATAAAAGTTTTCATTGAAACTTGATTCTCGTATCCGGTGCGAATGCTCTGTGGGCTAACGCCAGTTGCAGCCGCTTCGCGTTCGATCACGCCATCCATACGCGGGCCACTAACCGAACCTGGGCAAATCGCGTTACATCGAACTCCGTCGGCGCCGAGCTCCATCGCCCACGATTTTGTAAGGCCGATAATTCCCCACTTTGCTGCGACATATGGCGAGCGCAACGGATAGCCGAAGATGCCGGCGCTTGTCGAAATGTTGATGATAGAACCGCGAGTTTTTAGCAACATAGGTACAGCGGCTTTAGTGCAGCGAAATGTGCCGCCCAGATTTATTCGTACACACTCGTCGTATGCGTCAGCATCCATTTCGTCGACGCGAGCCGTTGGGCCAGGCACGCCAACATTATTGACCAGCACATCAAGACCACCAAGGTCGCGCTGAATTGCGGCAAACATTGCATCGACGTCTCTCGAGTTCGAAACATCGCAAACATAATTTGGCTTAGTCGTGTTGTTGACATCACAAACAACAACACGAGCACCTGCTTTCGTCATCGCATCGGCGATTGCTTTGCCAATGCCCGAACCGCCACCCGTCACCAACACACGCAAACCATTTAACGAAAAATCTTGTGAATTTGCTGTCGTTGCCATTCAGTAAAACTTAGTCTCTCGTGCGAAACGCCAGAAAGGTGACGTCCACACGAGAGACTTAGGCTGCAGGCGCTATTTCTGCTGGCTAACTGCCGATGATTCCACCGTTTTTACGAGTGATCACAATCGTGCAGTCGCGTGGCACAGGGCCGCTAGCACCCGTATAAGGAGCTGGGAAATTACTGATCGCTGGGTCACCGTCGCCAGGGTGTTGCAAGTTGACAAACATCGTCTTGCGATCTGGAGTGACAGTCACACCTGTAACTTCGCATCCCTTGACACCTGTGAATAGTCGTCGAATTTCTTTAGTTTTCGCATTGGCGACGAGCATTTGGTCATTGAACTTGCCCGGCTGCTCACCATCTGTTTGAACGAAAACACGATCATCAGAGTCAATCCAGATGCCATCAGGTGAACCAAACATCTGACCACCTTCGTCAAATGTTTCGTTTGCCAAAAGGAAAATATCCCAAGTGAATGTCATACCAAGGTATTGACTCGCATCTTTCCAACGCACGATGTGGCCATATGTGTTTACTTTTGTTGGGTTCGCTTTGTTGACGTCAGCTTTGCCAACTGTGCCTCGTTGCGTGTTGTTCGTCAACGTCACGTACATTTCGCCAGTCTTTGAACCAGCGATCCATTCTGGTCGATCCATTTTCGTGGCGCCAACGACATCGGCTGCCATACGTGTGTAGACCAAAATTTTATCGAGCGTCCATGTTGACAACGCCGGATTACTCGGGCTCAGTTCAAGCCATGCTCCTGTGCCATCGTCATTGAACCTGGCTACATAGAGCGTGCCCTCATCAAGAGGACTCACACCGGCTTTGATCATCGATTTCCAATTCGACTTCGACACAAACTTGTAGACGTAGTCAAATCGCTCATCGTCACCCATGTAAACAACAATGCGACCGTCTTTGCCTTCGACTACTTCGGCACCTTCGTGCTTGACTCGACCAAGCGCAGAGCGCTTGATTGGTTGAGAACCGGGTTTATTTGGGTCAATTTCAACAACATAACCAAAACGATTTGCTTCGTTTACGTAATTCGCATCTGCCAAATTGAAGCGTGCATCGAACTTATGCCAGTCGTAACCGAATCCACCGGCAGTTAAACCGTATCGCGCCTGTTCTGCACTCGGCTTCCAAGTTGTTGATGTTGATCCGAAATATCCATTGAAGTTTTCTTCGCAGGTCAAGTATGTGCCCCATGGAGTTTTTCCATTTGCACAGTTATTCAGCGTGCCCTGAATCGGATTATTCGCAACGTTCTGGATCAAAGAGCTTGTAGCAACTGGACCACTCATCTGCGCAAGAGTGTTTACATGAATGCGCCGATTCTTTTTATTCTTTGCGACTTTCCACTTGCCGCCGACATTCTCAATTGCGACAACTGAAACGCCGTGCGCCGTTTGCGACAGTGCGACATCGGCTGCACTTGTCGGCACTGTTTTACCCATGAGGTGAGGAGTCGTGCCATATTCATGATTTATGCACAACAAACCTTTTTTATTGTCACCGAAATACCACATACCGTCGTGACCAATGCCGATGCTCTTCTCTTGTTGTGCCGCGGTAAAACCTGCATAGTCGAATGAGGTGCCACTGCCGTCTAGCTTTTCACGCCACGGGATCAACACGCTGTATGAATATTCAGGCGCAATTGTCGGCATCGGGCTGCCCTGCAATGGGATCGATGTGAAACCAATTTTTGGCGACTTTGCTGCAACCACTTGAGACGCAGTCTTAGCACTCGAACCATTTGACGCAGACGCTGATGCTACGCGAGCACCAACAAATGTGAGTGCAGCACCAGCAAGCGAGCCCACTAAAAGTGAGCGCCTTGACATATAACTATTTAAAACATCTTCGAATTCACGATTATTCGACTTATTGCTTACTTCTTCATGCATTTCGTTAGCCATATAGCCCCTAGTTGATTTGGTTGAACTTCGTAAGTTCAGACAATAAACAAGGTGAGTTAACTAGACAGAGAGAGTCGGTTAACTGTTGGTTGCATTTAAGCGAACACTTGTGGAGCTAAGGGGATTCGAACCCCTGGCCTCTTCCATGCCATGGAAGCGCTCTACCAACTGAGCTATAGCCCCAAACGACTTCTTTACGCTACCCGATCAGCCATTTAACTGCGGAATCCCTAATCAAATGGTCGCTGTTTGATCCTCGGAAGACTTTCGGTCGATTGTGACACGAGGCCTTCGACTCGAGCAATATCTTCTGGCCTGTTTATGTCAAGACCTTCGGGAAATTTAGTTTTAAATGGCAAAATTGCTTTTCCAGTAATTGACCTTTCATTCAAAACGCAGCTCACATGGGCAAATTCGAGACTTGCGTTCTGCACCCAGATTTCAGGCAATGTCTGTGTGGGAGATGAGAACCAATCAACTCCAGAATCTTGTCTCGCCATTACTGGCACCAATCTATTATCAACAATTCTCCACATTTTGCCCGGATGTTGTGTGCACAATTCGACTGCTCGCAGCGAGTCAACTGATTCGTCACTCAAGAATTCGCCGAACGCACGTTGAATTGTTGAGGAAGTTCGAAGCGGACTGGTTGGTCGAAGAATTGAAAAATAATCAAAATTCTGACCTCTCTTACTGAGCTCACGAAGCGAAAATTCAACCCACTCAATATCAGGAGATTCGTCTGTCGCGTACTCTTTTGGCCGGAGAAACTCAACATCTGCTCCGTAATGCTTTGAAATCTCGGCGTATTCTGCAGACTCGGTAGAAACAAAAATTTTCTCAAAAATCCCAGAATCAATCGCTGCGGAAATTGTGTAGGCGATTAATGGGTGCCCATTGAGGCGATAAATATTCTTGTTTTCAACACGCTTCGAACCAGCGCGAGCCGGAATCAGTGCAATAGCTTGCTTACCCGAGGTGGTCAAAGAGATTTCTTCCTACGCAAAATGCCATCATCATTTCGCCAAATTCTCAGTTGCCGCGAAGATGGCCTCGCAAATTTCACGAACTGCTCCAAATCCTCCGCGTGTCGAAGTACGGAAATAATCGAACTTGTTTAACGACACATCAGCATCGGCGACAACCGCTGGCAAGCCAACTAAATTTAAAGCAGGAATATCGTTTCGGTCGTTGCCCAAAAAACAAGTCGACTGAAGATCTATTTTGGTTTCTGCACATAGTGCCCGGAGGGCTTTGGCCTTATCTTCAACCCCAGAGATACATCTAATTTTCAACTTTTTACAGCGAATCTCTACTACTGGGTTGGTTTCGGTGCTTATTACTGCGAGTTGAATGTTCCGCTGGCGAAGCAAGTCAAGACCAAGTCCGTCTCCCCGCCAGCACCTGACCGACTCAACTCCATTCTGGTCTACATAAACGGTGTTGTCAGTAAAAACGCCATCAAAGTCGAACACGACCATCTTTACGTCTTTGAATTTTGCACTCACTCCACTATTTGCTTTCGCCAAGATCTGAAAGCGAGATGTCGTCGTCACACTTTACGGACTTCAACACAGTTTTTCCGATTACGGATTCAATGACAAACGGCATCAGTCCTCCGCCAGGAGACTTGATAGCGATGTCATCACGTGTCAATTTGTGTCCGGCAGCAAAGTCTCGAGCAAATACAAGTTTCTTCCCCATCTTCGTCAAGGGCTCGCGCTCACTTGGAAACTGAGTCTTTTGTCCATCTCCAAGAGAAATTCGTGCTCGACGCAAATCTCTTACAAGCTTCTGCATACCTGGCGGCTCGAGAGAGAATGCGTGGTCGGTGCCTTTAGAAGCCCGATTTAACGTAAAGTGTTTTTCGATTACTCGCGCGCCAAGAATAAAACCAACTAGACCCATTGCGATGCCATTATCGTGCGACGAGAATCCAACGACGATTTCTGGATAACGGCTTCTAAATGTTTCGATGACTCTAAGATTCAACTCTTCCCATGTTGGCGGGTACCCAGCCGTGCATTGCATAACGCAGAAGTCAACATTCGACTTGGAGAGACAGTTAACAGCACGATCAACATCTTCAATCGTGCCGCCACCAGTACTGACGATCACTGGCTTACCAATTGCAGCCACATACTTCAGTAATGGGATATTTGTTAAATCTCCAGAGGCTATTTTTATCGCTGGAACGTTTAACTCGGCCAAAAAGTCAGCACTTGAAAAATCAAAAGCGGTTGCGAAAAAATCAACACCGAGAGACCCGGAATAATTCTGTAGTTCGAGATATTCGCTGTGCCCGAATTCTAAATACTCTCGATGCTCACCATACGTTGCGCCATAACTGTTTTCGCTTGTATACGGTTTTTCGTAATAGCTTTTTGTAAAAAGCTGTTTATTGTTTCGCTTTTGCAATTTGACGGCGTTCACACCCGCATTCGCGGCCGCAAAAATCATCTTTTTAGCAACTTCAATGTCGCCTTGATGATTGTGACCGAGTTCGGCAATCACATAGCAGTCAGAGTCATCACTTACGACGGCGTCACCAATGCGCATCGTGCGATTTTGCATGCCTAAATCATACCTCGTATTAAATTTTGAATTTTGCTTTTACGGAAAACCCTGACCGCCGCTAACTGCCTTCAAGATTTAGTTTCGTACTTTTGCCATTAAATCAAATCAGTGGGAACGAGCCCTTATCGACACGTTGCTTTCTGGGCATGAAACAATTTTATTAATAATCGCCATTTCTTCTCTGATAAACGGAATATTTGCTCGTTTCAATAGTAAGCAAAATAGCCAAAACCCATGTCGGGATCCTTGAATGCTTACCTGTGGTTTCATCGCCAAGAAAAACACGACTTTTATGACGTATGGGAGCCTATTGAACAACCACTTTGCAGAAGCGCCCAATGCCCGACTGGATTCGATT
>Ga0255186_1000110_pt1 | contig 14844 bp, 15 predicted proteins | sample Miss_Cont_RepC_0_FD_183635 | JGI IMG/M metagenome (GOLD analysis project Ga0255186, IMG submission 183635) | Freshwater microbial communities from Mississippi River, Louisiana, United States - Miss_Cont_RepC_0h | ecosystem: Environmental > Aquatic > Freshwater > River | place: USA: Louisiana...
ATTTCCAAGCAATTATGAGTTTTGGTATCAATGGTGCATGTGGCAGGATATTTCTGGCGAATCTTTTACTCTTTGGTGGAGAAAAGACCAGAAAGATTCTTTACAGACACCGATTGAAATGTATATGTTGGATTCAACGCTTATTACGGTGGTGTTGACTCCGACTAGATACCCTTCGTATAGGTTATCGACCCCTTCTTATGGTTTTAGTAAAGAAAACCCATTAGAAGCGCACCAAGTCATGCACATCAAAGAAGCTGCGTGGCAAGGCTCCAGCGGTTTTAATAAAGGCATCCTAGCGACTGAATTGGTTGCGTTAGACCAAGATATTGACGTTTACGCCAACTTTGTAATGCAAAACGGCGCAAAGCCTTCTGGTATTTTTAGCACTACCCAAGTAATTCCCGATGCTAAATATAAAGAAATTGCGTCAAGGTTAAAAGAAACGTGGAACGCTATGACGGGTTCGCGTTCTGCCGACCCTAGCAAAGCTGGTCAAGGCATGTTGTTAGACCAAGGCATGACTTATACGCCCGTGGATATGCTGACCTTGCAAGATGCTCAAACGGCACAATTAAAAATTCAAACCATGAAGCGGATTTGTGGTTTATTTGGCGTTCCCCCTGCTATGTTGGGTATTGACGACCAGAAATACAATAATACTCAAACGATGCTAGACGAATTCCACAAAACAACGATGTATCCGATGATTATCAATATCGAGCAAAAGTTAAAACAACATTTGCTGCGCGGATACCCTAATTTATACGTTCGGTTTGATACTAAAGATTTCCTAAAAGGCGCTCCGTTAGACCAGATGAATTTTGTGTCTGCCGGTGTTAAAGCTGGAATTATGACTCCCAACGAAGCGCGGGAATATATGAATATGCCCCGTATTGATGGCGGGGATGAATTAATTTCGTCAGATAAACAAATTGAGCCAATTCCGGGCAGCAGTCCACAAGATACCGGCGGCGGTGGTGGTAATCAGACTCGTCGAATGAATATTGGAACGACATGAATCTGTTAAAAAAAGCGTTATCTATACTTACTTCACAGATTCGTCAATCTGATGTTAAACTCGGCGTAAGTAGAAAACCCCACAAGATAACAGATGATAATCAATCGCTTAAAAATGGGGTAATCAATGAAAAATCTACTTCTGGTTTGCGAGGCAAAAGTAAATCTGGAGCAAAGCGCGGACGAAAGCCAAAGTCCGTCAGGTAAGATTGAAGCTAGGGTTACGACTTGGGGTGCGCGTGAAGGCGCGGACGGTCGGAAATTCTATTACAAGCCAGAGGGTTTTCAATCTTGGGCAGATGAGTTTTCACAATCCGGAAAACCTTTGCCGATGTTTCTGAACCATAACGACATGGGTATGCCTGTCGGTGAATGGACAGAATTCAATTTTGACGATGAAGGAATGACTGCAAACGGTCGTATTTATACGAATACTGTTGGCGGTTCAGACCTTTATACGGTTCTCAAAGAATCTCCTAATTTGTTTGGCGGTGTTTCTGTCGGCGCTTACGCTGAAGATGCCATGATGGTTAATGCCGATGGCGAAGAAGCACAAGATGATGATGAAGCATACTTCCAAATTACTAAAGGTGGTTTGCGTGAAGTATCTGTCGTCATGTATCCAAACAATCCCAATGCCGGAATTCACAAATTAGAATTTGCTGAATTAACCGAGCGCAAAATCGAGAAAATCCTGCGGGATGCCGGGTTTTCACGTAAAGATGCGGCCACCGCGTCTAGTTCTCTCAGGGAATATGTCAAGCGGGATGCTGACGTAAAAACTGAGGATTCCCCAACTCAGCGGGATGCTGATGCGGTGGTAAACGAAGCCGAAGAAATTTTACGTGCGTTACAAGTGCGTGAACTTTCTAAGGAAATCTCCAAACGCATTAAATAAAGGACTATCATGAAAGAAGTCATTGAAAAACTGGATGCCATTGAAGCGGCTAATGTCGCTAAAGTGGAAGAAATCAAAGGCGAAGTTGCTAAGTCGCTGGAAGAAGTCAAAACCCAAGTAACCGAGCAAGTCGCTGCGCTGGAAGCCAAAGTTGCCGCGATTCAAGCTCCGGCGGTTGTCAAAATCGCTAAGAGCGTTCGGGAAGATGTTAACCGTTCGGTCAAAGAACAACTCCGCGATTTCTACAAATCTAGCCGTTCGCTGGAAAAAGAAATCAAGATGTTTGCGGATGAAAGCCAATACGATGCTTTCCTGAAGGAAGCTTCGACCCTGACTGGTTCCGGCGCTGGCATCGGCGGTCGCACTGCTTATGACCCCGTGTTTGTTCCGCTGCGTCTTGCTAACCCGATGCGTGGTGTTTCGCGCAATGTCTCGACCGAAGGCGCAACGTATCAGTTCCGCGCTAAAGTCGGCAATGCTGGCCCGGCGTGGGGTTACACCATTCAGAACAACGGTGCGGCAACGACTGAAGCCACGAACATCTGGCAACTGACGCTGCAAGACCTGAACGTCCAATTCCCCATCCGCACTGCGGCTCTGGACGACATTGACGGTCTGGAAAGCAACGTGGTTTCGGACATGCTGGTTGAGTTCTCGCAAGCTGAAGCACTGTCGATGATTAAGAACGACGACCAAGATGCAGGTGCGGCTTATGGCGGCACGAACGGTCTGCGCGGTCTGAATCAATACGGCGGCGCTGCTGCAACGTATTCGCCGGGTGAAATCACTGTTGCCGATTTCGGCACTAGCGGCACTGGTTCCTCGTCTGGTCTGCATGACATCGCAACGTATGACCAGTTGACGACTAACGCTGCTGGCTCGGCAAACAACGTCAATTACAAAGACCTGATTAACTTTATTTACAACCTGCCGCAGCAGTATTGGACTCCGGGTTGTAAGTTTGTTATTAACCCGCTGATGCTGGCTGGTATCCGTGGTCTGGTTGACGATAACGGCACCCCGGTGTTTGAGCGTATGTCGCCGCTGGAAACCGACGGTATTGTTGGTCGGCTGCTTGGCTTCGATGTTGTCGTGAATAAATATCTAGACAATCCGACCGCACCGGACGCTTCGCCCGGCACGACTTCCCTGTATCCGATGTATTTCGGTGACTGGAGCCGTGGGCATACCATCGTTGACCGGCTGAACATGGTTCTGCGTCGCTACGACCAGACCTTGCCGGGTTTCATCACGTTCTACGGTGAAAAGCGTCTCTGCACCAGCGTGGTTGACCCCTTCAGCATCATTCGGTATCGCTCGACCGCTACCGGGGCGTAATAAAGGCGGGGAGGCAGGGAAACCTGCTTCCCCTCTTTTAAATAAAACGAGATTGGATAATTTATGAGCCTGATTCTTGATGCAGTTAAAAAGACACTGAAAGAAGGTGAAGCTACCGTAAATCTTGCGGAAGCATCGACCTTAACCGCTTCGGGTTCAGGTGTCGGTGGTCGAGTTATTTATGACGATGCGTTCGCTGCTTTGCGTTACGCTAACCCTATTCGCATGATGAGCCGAGTTATCACGACTATCGGTTCAGATGAAGCCTTTGTTGTCAAAACTGGTAACGCTACCGTAATTCAAACTGGTTCTACTAACCCGTGGGGATACGGCGTAAAGAATAACGTCGGTAATTACGGCGCTTCGTTTTGGCAGATTTCGCTGAAATGTATTAACGCTGTTGTGCCGATTCGGACTGCTGTTATGTCCGACATTGATGGTCTTGAAGAAACGATTGTTGAAGATATTGCGTTGGAATTTGCTCAACAAGAAGGTTTGAGCATGGTTCTTAACAATGACCTTTCTACCGGAACTGCTACGCCGCAAACTGGTAGCACCGATGGTCTGCGCGGATTGAATTTCTACACTGGCTCGACCAGTGCTGCATCGTTTGGCACTAGCGGTTCCGCTGATACGAATGGTAGGCATACCATGCTGCAAGTAGCGCAAGCTAGTGCTGCTTCTGTCGGTTATAACGACATTATGAATCTTGCATCTGCATTGCCTTCGCAGTATTGGAACAATCCTTCGACTGCTTGGATGATGCACCCGACGACGATTAAGAATCTGCGTGAATTGCGCGACGACCAACAACTGCCGCTGTTCCTTGATATTGGCGAAGTTGACGGTTACTCAGTTGGACATATTGCCGGTTTCCCTGTAATTCCGAATCCGTATATGGATGTTGCCGGAAGCGGTAAATTCCCTGTTTATCTTGCAGCTTGGAATCGTTTTGTAACGATTGCGGATAACGCGGAAATAAAACTGCAAATGCTGGAACAAACTGCGCCCGGTTTTGTTACTTTGTATGCCGAAAAGCGCACTTGCTCCACCATTCGGGATGTATTCGCGGGAGTTCGACTCTACGGCGTTTAATAGGGGTTGCAAATGTCTGTTGATAACATAACACCAGCACAAATATTTGCGGCAAATCGCAATCCCTATAATTACGCGAAAATAGAACAAGTTAGCCGTGATTTAGTAACTGAATGGTTAAGTCTTGAGCAAATCACTCAACAGTTAAATCTTGTTGATGATGAAAGTCAGGATTCTTATTTAAGCAATTTGGAATTAGCGACTCGGTTTGCGATTGAGGACTATCTTGGTATTTCGATGTTCTCAACGCAATACCGTATTTATTACGGCAATCCGGGCTTTTTTAGTAATGCTATTTATTTAGACTTGCCGGAAGTATCTATCGGCAATTCTGGCGTTACTATTAACGAAGTCAAATGCTACATTGGCGACCCCAATCCTGCGCCGGTAACTGTTAGCAATACCCAATACTATTACGACCCCACAGGTAATCGTGTTGTCGTAAAAAGTGTTCCAAATAGCATTAGCCAAGTAATCGCTAATCCGCTGCAAGTTCTTTACACGGTTCCGGCTAACTTTATTGCTCAGTATCCAGTGGTTCAACAAGCTGGTTTATTGATGTTGACCCATTTATACAACAATCGAAGCAATACGACCGAAACAAAATTAAACCCGATTCCATTCGGTGTTGAACAATTACTGCGGCCCTATAAATCGCTGGTGATGTAATGGGCATTGTCAGATACGAAAATCTTACGGTTAAAAATGTTGTTAATTCGACAAATTCAGTTGGCGAATATACAACGACATTAACTGATTGGTTTTTGACCCGTGGTTTAGTGCATGATGTGGCTAATACTTTACGAATTTCAGAACGATACAGAGCGTATTCTGATTTAGTAAATATTACTTTAAATTACACACCAAATACTAAACAAATGGTGGACAATCAGAACTTATATGCTATTAATTGGCGCGGGTTTGATTGGCGCATTACTGACGTTCGGGAATCAAACGACCGGATGAAAATTACCTTTTTATGTTATCGCAATGACCCGACGGTTCCGGTATGACACAGCAAAATCCTGTTGATTACGCTACCGCGATTCAATACCAACTTGCGGATATTTGCGACCCGTATCCAACGTATGCCAATTTCAATAGAAATTACGCTACGGAATCGACTTTCGTAACTTGGCAGTTGCGGAATATCCACCAGCCGGTTTATACGGGGCAAACGCAAAATAACAAAGGTATAGATACACCCGTATTTCAAATTAGTTTGTTTTCCCAAAGTTTCAACGATGCGTTAAACTTGAGCAATACAGTATTACAAGAATTGCATGGCTATTCTGGACAATTTGGCGGCGAATCGGGATTTTTTATTGCTAAAGCTGACGTTGTTTGGCTTTACAATTCATACGATAATGAGCTTGGTTTAAACCAAATTTTCTTAGATTGCACAATATATGTTCCAACATAAAACAAGACTTTTATTAACTTTTTCAAGGAATTAAAAAATGGCTCTTATTGATAAAGTCTTGCCCGGTTATGTTGCGACCCTCTGGTGTCAAGATGATGCTACCCCCACCCCACTGACCGACGCGCAACTGTCAACTTGGGCGTCTCAAGTCGAAACCATTATCGGCACTTCGGCCGGCGGCACCGGCACTGCTGGTATTCAAGTTCCGGTTGAGGCAATTCCCTCTTTTGGTGCGGATGATGCTTCGGCGGCTTACTCGGTTGCTGGCGCTCGGACTGGCGCGAAAATCACCACGCAAAACCAAGTGACTTCGCTGACCATTACTGCGGCATGGAATCCGGCTGACACCGCGCAATTGTTAATCCGCGACGATGGTTACAGCGGCACGATTATCCGCACTTACGTTATCGCGGTTTATGATGGCACTGATACCGTTGCGTATGCCTTCAATGCTCGCGTTGGCGGTCTGCAATGGGATATGTCGCCCTCTGCAGAAGGCAAGTTTATTTTTACAATTCACCCCGTTGGCGGTAACAGCTACGGCTGGTCTAACAACTAAAAGAGAAAAAATGACAACGACAATACAAAACAGCAATGACCTGTTTAGTTATTTAGTGACCCAAGCCAATTCTGGAACAAAGAATTGGTTTGGGTTTCACCAACAAAGAATTGCGGGAATCAATATCGCGTATGAAATTGCAAAATATCATGCCGATAAAATGAGCCCTGAAGAAGTGGCCGAATATGCAAAACGGCTAAATGACGCTATATACGACAAAATGATAAAGGTAACGACATGACATTTTCACAAAAATTAGGCGCGTCTTATGACGCTGTAAAAGATAAAGCTAAAATCAAAAAAATTACTATTGATGCCGGCGAAGCATCGTTTAATTTGCGCGTTAGAATTCCTTTAAAAAGCGAAATTGAGCAAATTACAGAAAGTATTACTACACCTGCGGATGAAAAAGTAGAAGCTATTTATAAAAAATATTCTGAACCTTTGTTGGAAACAATTAAAGAATCCGGCGAAGATTTATTAAAAGCAATTAACAAAGAAAAAGAAACCATTGTTTTTAAAGATAATGATATTGAAGTAAACGGAACTTCATTGCGTCAAGTTGCAAGTATGACTGCGATGTATGAAACGCGAGTAGAAAAATATTTTCATTTATTGCAATCCGAAAACGGAGAGCCAATTAATGAAACGTATGAGCAAATTGCCGCAGAATTTCCAGAATCAATCGTTAAAATTATTTTAGATGAAATTGATAAAGCGATTAAACCTGATTACAACACGGCAAAAAAAAACTAAGAAGGTCATTGCGTAGGCAAGTATTAGCTGCAATGGTTTTTAATGGGCATACCGAGGAATATGTTAACCAACTGGATGAAGAACTTTTTACGGAAATTCAAGTTATGTATTCAGATGGAATCCTTGGAACTAAAAGTGTTTACGACGCATTAGCCCCTGTTACAACGGCGCTTTTTAACTATTTGCGCCCCGCAAATGCACCGGCCTACAAGGTCGATAAAATATTCCCGTGGGTAACGGAATATTCTCAAAATCCCGATTTTGAATTACCAAAAGCCGAAGCTGTAAATCAAGGGCTTAAAGCGTTTATGTCGCAAGCGCGGGGATTTAAACCAGAGGCATTTGCAAATGGCTGATAACGGTCAATCCTATGTTTCTGGTTTTGATGGCTTATATAAAGCTATGGAAGAACTTTCCGAAGAAATTGGAAAAGGGAAAACTGATTCAATTTGGCGTAAAGCATTAAAAAATTCAATGCAGCCTGTATTGGAATCCGCAAAGCAACATGCTCCTAAAAAATCTGGTCAATTAGCGGAAAATATTTATTTAGCAGTTCATCGCCCAAAACAAAGAGACAAAAATAGTTCATCGTATCAAGGCGAAATGTTTATGGCGCGGGTTACTTCTAGTCCAATTCGGGAAGATACTGTAAAAAGCTACACAATGGGTAAACGTGGAAAGATTAGAGTTAAATACGAAAATAAAAGACCTGTTCCTGTTTCACAAGAATTTGGAAACGCTAAAACATCCGCGCACCCTTATTTAAGAATTTCATTAGAATCCAATATACAGACTGTCATTAAAAATCTTGGTCATTATTTATGGTCTGAAATTCATTGGGGCAAATATGCCAAGAAGGGATAAAAAATGGCTGTAATTGGTTCTCTTTCGGTAAAACTTGGTCTTGTAACTGTTGAGTGGGATAAAGCAACTAAACAAGCCAAACAACAAGCCCGTGAATTGCAATCTGCGTTAGATGCTCTAACAAATAATTTTAAAGGTTTGGGCAGGATTTGGAATTCTGTTGGTGGTGCTCTTGGCGTTGGTGTTGGTAGTTTTGGCGCTCTTACTGCGTCTGCTTTAGCTTTTAGTAACGAAGTAAATGATATGTCTGAAGGATTTGGGTTATCTATTCCCAAAGTTCTTCAATTCCGCGATGCGGTGCAAACGTCAGGTGGAACTGCGGAAAAAGCTGGTGTAATGATTGGCAAGATGTATCAAATGCTGGAAGAAGCCGGCAGGGGAACTGAAACGGCTATTTCAAAGTTTGAAGCCATTGGAATTTCTTTTAAAGAATTAGAAACATTAACACCAGAAAAAGCATTACAAAGAGTTACTGAGCAAATATCAAAAATAGAAGATGCCTCAAAACGCGCAACTTATACCAGAGAATTTTTTGGTAAAGGTGGAATTGGCGTTAATTTAGCTGGCGTTTCTGAAAAATTAAGAAAAACAACAAAAGATTATGACGAACACGCTGCCGCAATAAAAAAAGTAGGCGAATTTTCAGATAATTTAAAAACGACCATGGACAATCTAAAAATTGCCATGACTGATTTAATTGCGCCATTTACCAATGATGGTTTAATTGGAATCAAAGAATTTAAAGCGTTGCTAATTACTATTGCGGCGGCAGCGACTATTGCGGCGGTAACCAAAATAGTTGGTCAATTTATCATTTTGGCAAAAGCATTAAATGATATTAGAAAATCAACTGCCACAATAAAAGCGATGCAACTTGCCAAAAACCCTGCTGCGGCTTTAGCTGCTGCCGCAGGTGTTACTGCATTAATGGCTGGAGATACAGAATTATATGCTTTAGCTGGTAAAGACAAGGTTGGTGATGCAACCAATGAAGTTGAAAAACCAGAAGATAAAAAAACGGAAGAAGAAGAAAGAAAAAAGATTCAGCGCGATGAATTAGCTGGAGCAAGAGCGCAAATATCAGCCACCAAACAACTTATTGATATTGAAAAACGCAGAAATGATATGCGTATTGAATATCTTGATAAATCAAAATATGCAACGCAAATCAGAGAAATAGATTTTAGATTAGAAGAACAATTAGTTGCTATTAAAGTAGCAGAAGCGGCGGCGCTTTCAAAAAATAATTTAAGTTTGGAACAACGCGGATTAATTTCTGGCAAAGCGCGAAAAGACGAAGAATTAGCAAGGGCAAAAGCGTTTGCAGACCAAAAATTATTAAATGAACAAGCGCAACGCGAATCAGATATTTTAAATCTACAAAACGAATTAAAAGAAAAATCTCGCGTTTTTGATTTTCAAAGAATAGAACTTGATAGAAATAGATATTATCTTACCGAAAGACAATATCAAATAGAACTTTTACGGTTAGAAACCGAAAAGAAAATCAATGAATTAGAAGGACAATTACTGCTTGCAAGAAAGCAAATGGGCGAGGGTTATCAATATCAAAAAGAAAAAGAAAGAATTAATGAGGAAATTGAAAACGAAAAAAGATTGTTTGAGGCGAAAAAGAAAACATTAGATGTTGAGCAACAGCGACGAGAAAGTTTTACGGAAGGATGGGAAAATGCCTACCGTAAATATGTAGAAGATTCCAAAAATTACGCCAAAATGGGTGAAGAATCATTTACATTGGTTGTTGATAATATGAATCAAGCATTATCAAACTTTGTTAATACTGGAAAATTAAACTTTAAAAGTTTAGTTCAATCTATTATTCAAGGTTTAATTCGGATTCAATTACAAATGCAAGCCTCTCAAATGTTTTCAACGGCAAGTAAATTATTTTCTACGGCATTTACTTACGGCACAAATCCATTTTCAGAACAAACAGCAATGTTAGCGGCGCAAACTGCGGGAATGGGCGCATTTGCAAGCGGTGGGATTCCACCTGTCGGTGTTCCTAGTTTAGTTGGCGAAAATGGCCCTGAATTGTTTATCCCTAGAACCGCAGGAACCATTGTTCCTAATCAGCAAATGGCAGGAATGACCGGAACCCCGCAAGTAGTGTATAACGGCCCTTATATTGCGAACATGCAAGCTATTGATACACAGTCTGCGGCGCAATTCTTGGCAAGGAATAAAGAATCTGTATGGGCAGCTAACCAATCGGCATCGCGGTCAGTTCCGCAAAGTAGGTAATTATGAGTTTAAATACTATTCTCGCAATCTCTGAATCGGTTGGAATTAACGACCAGAGGTTTGTCGGTCAAATGTTAAGCCGAAACCAAAGGATTTCAACAAGTGAAATTCTAACGGTAGTTCCTTTTGCTTTTACGATGAAGCCAATGAATTATTTACTGTATTCCGAGAATAGGAATTTGCTTGCGGATTTACGGTATTACGACAAATCATTAACTCAATATCTGAATTTTGGCACTACCGGATGGATTAACTATATTGAGTATCAAGGTGACATGACTTCAGGCCAGATTAGTGCTTGCCAATGGCAAACCGCGTCGGCTAACAAAACGCTTGTTTTGGGTTCTTTACCTTCTATTAGTTCGTCGGCATACATTGTAAGAAAAGGCGATTTTTGTCAGGTTGGTCTTTACTCTTACATTGCGACTTCTGACGTTCAGCGCGGCTCTGGTTCTACCGTAAACATTCCTGTCCATAGGAATCTATTAACGACTGTAACCAGTCCTATCAATGCGGTAATCGGTCAATATGGCACAACGGTTAGCATGGGCGGCAGTTCATATACCGGAACTACTTTCCCTGTAATCCTGCGTGACTATCCTACTTACTCGTTGATGCCAATTACCGATGATTCATTCATTCAATGGTCTGGTAATTTTGTGGCTTTTGAGGCTGTGTTATGAATGTAATTGCGCCGGTTGAGAATACTAATAACATTCGTTACGCACAATTCGTTCGAGTAACGACAGCGGATGAAGTATTTAGATTTGCCACTACTCCCGCACCTATAACGGTTCCTTCAGTTGACGCGCAGCCGTTTAACGCGGTTGGTGTCTTAATTAAAATTGGCGATGCCCAAAGGGATATTAAATCTACCGCAAATGAAACTTCGTTTACTTTGGTTGGAATTGATACCGCAATGCTTGGTTGGGTTCTTAGCTTAAATGTTAAAGGCTCCAAAATTGAAGCATGGAATGGATTTTTTAACACAGATGGAGAGTTAATTACTGGCGGCGGTGATGGCGGTCTTTATAAATTCTTTACTGGTTATGTTTCCTCTTTTGCGATTTCTGAGGAATGGTTAGAAGATGCAAGGCAATTTGTTGGAACAATTACGGTTGCGGCTTCTTCTATTCAGTTAATTCTTCAGAACAGAACAGCAGGACGATATACAAATAATAACTCTTGGCAGTTCTTTAATTCCGGCGATACCAGCATGAATCGCGTTGCGTATGTTTCTACTGTCAATTATTACTTTGGTAAGACGCAATGATTTATAGGGCAACAAAATTTCACAAGCAAATCGTTATTGATTTAATGACGCAGTTCGCTAATGAAAGCCCCGTAGATTATTGCCATGCGTATTCTGATATGGAATACGGGAATAAGTTGCTTGATGAAATCTTTGCTGGCCGTGGTGCAATATTTTTAGCAGATGATTACGGAATTCTAATGTCCATGATTCTTCCGTGTATTTGGTCGGATAAAATCTTTGGATTGCATGAATTAGCTTGGTATGTAAAACCAGAAAATCGTGGTGGAATGGCTGGATATAAATTATTAAAAGAATACAACGAATATGGAGAGTTATTAAAAACTACCGGCAGAATTAAGTATTACACCATGAGCCGATTGGTTACTAGCCCCGATGTGGACTACTCCAGATTCGGTTATCGTAAACAAGACGAAATCTGGATTCAATAATGAAATACATTGCTGCGTTTTTATTGTTGTTTAGTTTTGCAATGCCTGCTTTTGCGGTAGGTAGCGTTATTGCTGCGGCAATATTTGATGTGGCTGTTTCCAGTTTTACTTGGTATATGACAGCAACAGCTTTTGCAATCAATATGGTTGCATCTTCAATAATTTCCAAAGCATTTTTTAGCCCCAATCAAGGCGCACAAGACTTTTCTGGTCAATCCAGAAACCCCGGCAATCGTCAGCAAATTCCGCCAGCAACAGATAACAAATTACCAGTGGTCTATGGCTCTGCGTGGGTAGGTGGAACGATTATTGATTTAAGTATCACGGAAGATAACCAAAATCTTTACTATGTTTTAGCGTTGTCTGAAGTTACTAACAACGGCGCAGACACCATTACTTTTGGTGATATTTATTACGGTGGTAAAAAAGTAGTATTCAACGGCACAAACTTATACAGCGTGGATTCTTTATTGGATGAATCTACCGGAGAAAGCCAGCCTGTAAATGGAAATATTGAGTTTTATCTTTATAACAACGGCGTAAGTTCCCCGCAGAATTCTGGTTTAACTGCAACACAAGTAATGCAATCTAGCGGTCTTGTTTGGCAATGGGATGCAACGCAACAAATGGCAAATTGCGCTTTTGCAATTCTGCATTTAACGTATAACCAAGACCTTAATATACAAGGAATTGAACAAACCAAATTCCAAATAACAAACTCTCGCTATAAACCGGGCGATTGTTTTAATGATTACTTAACCAATACGGTTTATGGCGCGGCCATTCCTGTTAATCAAATTGATACGGCAAGCCTTACTGCTTTAAATACTTATTGCGACGGTTCATTTACATACGAGCCTTATGCTGGTGGTTCTGCTACGCAAGCCCGTTTCCGTTTTGATGGTGTAATCGACACCAATAGAACGATAATGCAAAACCTTCAAGACATGGCATCGTGCTGCGATTGCCTCTTAAAATACAATGAAATCTTGGGAACTTGGGGTGTTGTTGTTCAGTCGCCGACTTACTCGGTAGCGATGAATGTTAACGATAGCAACATGGTATCTGCTATCAGCATTACGCCAATTGATATTGCTGGTTCTTACAATGTTATTGAATGTAAGTTCCCCGACGAAAACAATCAGGACTCTTTTAATTCCTCGACGTTTGACCTTGCTGAGATTGCGCCGGAACTGCTGTTCCAGAATGAGCCAGTAAACAAGCAGTCGGTTTCCTTGCCGTTAGTCAATAACGACGTTCGCGCACAATACCTTGCGAACCGAATGCTTAAATCCGCAAGGGAAGATTTACAGGTTCAATGCACAATTAACTACGTCGGCCTGCAATTAGAATCTGGTGATATTGTTTCTGTCACTAGCGTAAATTACGGATGGGTTGCCAAGTTATTTAGAATCAATAAAGTCGTGCAGACGTTTGAGGATAGCGGACAAGTCTTAGCAAAGCTGACGCTTTCTGAATATAACCCTGCGATTTATGACGATGTTTCTATCACTCAATTTGCTCCTGTTCCTAATACCGGTATTGGAAGCCCTACGCTTTTTGGAACTGTTCCTGCTCCGTCCGTTGCGGCTCAATATCCGACAATAACCAATCCTACGTTTACGGTTCAAATTACCAGTAGTTCGGTTGGTATTATTCAATACGCAGAACTTTGGTATTCCGCGTTTGCTAATCCTACGCAAGAGCAGTTAATCTTTGCGGGAACTACAGAGATTCAACCAAACGGAAATCCGTATCCGGTTTCTACTGCGATGCCGGTTATTAGTATTTCTGACATTCCTAGTGGAAATTGGTATTTCTTTTCTAGGATGGTTAATAGCATTGCGACCAGCCCTTATAGTTCCGCTAGTTCTGTATTGCAATGGCGACCAAGCACTTTTCAGTATTCTGAGCGTTATTTGGTTGTTGCTTACGCAGATAGTATTACCGGAACAGGTTTTGATTTAGACCCAAGAGGCCATTCTTATTACGGTCTTTTAAATCAAGATAGTATTACTCCAAGCACTACTGCTTCTGATTACACTTGGTATTTGGCAGACCCTAATTTTGGTAGCGTTTACTATTTATGCTACTCAAACAGAACGGGAAGAAAGTTTAGTTTTGATACCGGATTAGCTGCGTATGCTGCGGGAACCGGCTCTTTTGTTCCTACACAAACTAATTTATTTGACCCGACTATTTGGGCTGCGCTTCCAGATGGAACAAATTACATTGACTTAGACCGTGCGACAGGTCAATTGCTTTCTACCGGAACTACCACAGTAGGAACAGGGGAAATTTCTGTAACAAATAGTCCTGACGGTAAAGTTGTTGCGTCACTTCAACAATTCTTGGATTTCGGTGGCGCTTATACGCAAACAAGTTCAGTTGCAAATCTGACTATTGACATTTATGGTCGCGTAGTAGGTTTTGAAACACCAGATAATTTTTATTTCACTAAGCAATCTTTTACCGCGACTTCAGGCCAAACGGTATTTTCTGTCACTAGGGCATCTGGTTATATCTCAGGTCAATGCTTTGTCTTACAGAATGGATGCTTATTAGATACATCCGAATACACTGATACCGGAGGTTCTACCGGAACCGTTACGTTATCTGTCGGCGCAACTACCGGAGACATTATTACGATTGTTTCGTTTAAGAGTAGCAATTCAACATCAGGTGTTTACGCTTCATTTACTAGAAATACTGCGACCCTAACAGATGCAAATGAATACACAGCTTCAGGATTTACATTAACAAGCGGATATGAATTGTTATTTTTAAATGGAACTGTTGTTAATGAGCAGGATTACAACATTTCAGACCAGACTATTACGGATTTCCCCAATGTAACATCTGGAAAATTGACAGTTATTCAATGGTCGCCTAATAATTTAACAGTTCCAAATGGCAATCCTG
>Ga0255186_1000120_pt1 | contig 13941 bp, 15 predicted proteins | sample Miss_Cont_RepC_0_FD_183635 | JGI IMG/M metagenome (GOLD analysis project Ga0255186, IMG submission 183635) | Freshwater microbial communities from Mississippi River, Louisiana, United States - Miss_Cont_RepC_0h | ecosystem: Environmental > Aquatic > Freshwater > River | place: USA: Louisiana...
CAGAGACGAGATAGCCGAGCGGCTGATTGAGAAGTATAACTGGAAGCCCACCATCTTTACTGAGACCAACAAACCTAAAGTGGATGAAACCGTGCTGGCCTCGCTTCCCTATCCTGAAGCCCCCATCCTTAACGAGTATCTTCTATTGGAGAAGCGGTTGGCTCAGATAGCGGACGGCAGGGAGGGCTGGCTCAAGGCTGTTGGCGCGGATGGCCGGATGCACGGCAGGGTCATCACCAACGGCTGTGTGACTGGACGTTGCAGTCACCTCAAGCCCAACATGGGTCAGATACCTAATCACGGTTCCCCCTATGGCAAGGAGTGTCGGGAGTTGTTTGAGGCATCCAACGGCTATGAGTTGGTGGGCGCAGACGCAAGCGGCTTGGAGCTTCGGTGTCTGGCGCACTTCATGGCTAAGTATGATGGCGGAGCTTACGCCAAAGAACTCCTGACTGGCGATATTCATACGGCCAACCAGAAGGCTGCTGGACTGCCGACACGCAACAACGCCAAGACCTTTATCTATGCCTTCCTATACGGGGCTGGTGACGAGAAGATAGGCAAGGTCATCGGCAAGGGTGCTAAGGAAGGTGCGGAGATTAAGGCGACCTTTCTCCGCAAGACTCCGGCTCTGCGCTGTCTGCGGGATGCGGTCAAGGCTGCGGCCAAGGAACGGGGATACCTGTTTGGTTTGGATGGTCGCCGCCTCCCTATCCGCAGCGAACACGCTGCCTTGAATACCTTGTTACAGTCGGCAGGTGCGATTGCGGTGAAGCAGGCTACCATACTCCTGATGGATAGGATAAAGGCTGAGGGTCTGGACGCACACTTGGTCGCCCATGTGCATGACGAAGTGCAGCTTGAAGTCCGCAAAGGGTTGGGTGAAAGGGTGGGCAAGATGGCGGTGCAGGCGATTCAGGACGCAGGTAAGCATTTTAATTTCCGTTGTCCGCTTGATGGCGAGTATCGGGTTGGTGGCAACTGGAGCGAGACCCACTAAACCTACACCACTACCACACATGACTAAATACGATTATGCTTATCTGGCTGGATATACGGACGGTGAAGGTCATTTCGGCTTCACCAGAAGCTCACCCCGGTTTGAGGTGACAAACACTTGTCCGATTGTCTTGTTGAAACTAAAGACAAAGTTTGGGGGCGAAGTCCGGCTCAGCACAGCCTCATCCAAACTTAATCATCGCCACGCTTGGAGATATTCGGCGCACGTTGCAAGCATCCCTAAAATTCTTAAAAAAATTCTACCTTTTTTGGTTGAAAAGAAACCCCAAGCCCTGCTACTCTTGGAATACATGAGCATCGCCAAAAACGCAGGTAGCAGTGTCCGTAAGGCTGAAATCCAAGCCACCATAGCGCAGCTAAAGCGCATCTCCTATTTTCCTCCACAGCAACAACAACAACACTGATAACACATATATGAGCAATCCCACATTCCACACATTAGGCATAGATGGCGACATCATCGCCTACCGCGCTGCCGCAAGTCTTGAACGTCCTATTGATTGGGGAGACGACCTATGGACGCTACACTGCAATGCAAACGAGGTAATCGCCACAGTTGATGAAATCATTGATGGCTATAAAAAGAAGTTCAATGCTGAGCGGACTATTGTGGCGTTGACGGATTCCGGCAAGACCTTCCGCCACGACCTCAACCCCTCCTACAAAGCCAACCGAAAGAAGGTCAGAAAGCCTGTATGTCTCAAAGTTGTCAAAGACCACCTGATTAAACAATATGGCGCAGTCATCTACCCTCAGTTGGAAGCGGACGATGTGTTGGGCATCAAAGCCACCTCAACTGATAAGTCGTTTTTATTGGTCAGTGTGGATAAAGACTTTAAGTCTATACCTTGCACTCTGTGGAATCCTGATACGGATGTGCTGACTACCATATCAAAAGGAACTGCTGACTATTACCACCTGTTACAGACCCTTACCGGGGACGCCACTGATGGATATGCTGGTTGTCCCAAGGTCGGTCAGGTCACTGCTCAGAAGCTCATTGGTGAGCCACGGGATATTGATGTAAAGGAGCTATGGCCGATAGTCTTGAACGCTTACAGCAAACACGGCTTTCAAAGCGACTATGTTGTATTGATGGCGCGGATGGCTCGGATTCTCCGACACACCGAATACAATCTCGAAACCAACAAAATCAAACTCTGGAATCCTCCCGTATATGAATAAAAAACCACTACTCTTGGGCTTTACTGGAAAGAAACAGGCCGGTAAAAACTACATTGCCAACAAGGTGTCTGACATCCTTACCAAGCAGGGCTACACCAGCGTCATTGAGATTGCGTTTGCTGACGCCCTTAAAAACGAGGTGTGCCATGCTGTGGGGATTACCCGTGAAACTCTGGAGACCAATAAAGAAGTGTTCCGTCCCCTGCTACAGTGGTGGGGGACAGAGTTCCGGCGCAATATGTTCAAAGAGACTTATTGGGTGGATAAGGTTAGAGAACGACTCAAGCAGGATAGCAAAAAGAATTGCGCCATCTTGATTACCGATGTGCGGTTTGAGAACGAGGCTAGACTGATTGAGGACTTTGGTGGGAAGCTCTGGCGGGTGGTCAACCCCGACGAGAGTCTAATCTCCAAAGCCAACATCTTTTCCATGTCCACCTACACCCATGCCAGCGAGACCGCAATAGATAATTACCCTGTCTCCCAGACGGTGTTGAACAGTCGCAGTGTCCCTGCCCAAACCTTACACGATAATCTTGAAAAGATGCTGGCCGATACCTTTAATTCCTCTACACCCCAATGAAACCACCAAAAGATATAGACTTCCCTAAAATATCGCCGGAACTTCTAAAGAAGCTGGAAGAAGTGTTCCCTCTGCGTAAAGCCTGCATAACCGCTTCAGAGCGGGAAGTGTGGGCAGAGGTGGGGCGGCAGGACGTTCTTGACTTTCTGCGCCACAAGCACAAACTTCAAACCGAACTATCACTAGGCCTTGACAACTAAGGACACTGGATTAGTGTTTTTAATTGTTTAGCCGACAACAATAACAACAAACTTTTATTATTATGTGTTTCAGCTCTAGCGTTCCTAAAGTGACTCCGCCTCCTCCGCCTCCGCCGCCGCCTGTCCAGATGACAAAGCGCATTGAATCGGCAACTAGAAGCGGTGGCACATCTTCTGGCTACAAGAAGCGTGGAACGTATGCCCTTAGAACCGACTTGATGGTTGGGACTGGCGGCAATAGCGGTGTTGGAGTCAACTTAGCTACCTAATATAACATACTTATGATTAACCTCGTTGCTCTCGGTCAAGTCGGTTCAACCATTGTTTCCGCTGGAGACACCAAAGAAGGGAACTATTGTGGGTTCATCTGCTTGGCGGATACAGTTCTCACAAATCTGAGGGGGTCAGTGGACGGCACGGACTACACTACCGTGACATTCCCTGCCGGACTCTATATCCCCATCCCGTTCAATTCCGTCACCATTAATACAGGCCGTATTCTGGCTATTAAAAATAGCAGCTATTAAGGCCAAACTTGGTTGGAGGTTTTATGCCTTATTTTTACCTAAATTTGGACTTAAAATCCATTGTTGATGCCGCAGCGTTGGAAGCCATTGCTGTCGAGCCTGCGAATTTAATGACTGAGGACGGCTTCCACCTCGCCACTGAAGATGGTAATTCCCACATAACTACTGAATAATGAACTCCTTAAATAACTACTGAATAATGAACTCCTTAAATAACTACTGAATAATGAACTCCTTAAAAACTCTGTCGGCGTTGTTTGTTTTGCTGTTTGTCGCTGTCGCCAACGCTGTCCCCAATGTTAAGATAAGCGAGCTGCCTACAGCCACCACCATCACCACCAACGACCTTACTGTTTTGGTGTCGAGTGGCAGCACCCGAAAGGCTTCGCTTGGTAGTGTGCTGGATACGCTACGACCTGTTGGCGCGTTTGTGGCGAATACAGACAGCACGGCGGTGGGCATCAGCGCAAACGGCAGCAGCAGCGGTGCGGCGTTGGGCAACAACGCAAACGGCAGCGGCTACGGCGCGGCGGTGGGTTACAACGCAAACGGCAGCGATATCGGTGCGGCGTTGGGCAACAACGCAAACGGCAGCGGCTACGGCGCGGCGGTGGGCAATAGCGCAGATGGCAGCGGCTCCGGCGCGGCGTTGGGCGATAGCGCAAAAGGCTACTACCTAGGCGCGGCGGTGGGAATGTCCGCAAATGGAACCAACTACGGCGTAGCGGTAGGCCGTGGCGCAGATGGACACGGGGTAGGCAACGTTGCTATCGGCGGGAATGACGCAGGCACCAACAACGCCAGAGTGCCGGAAGGATTCACCGACACGATTGAATTAGGTCGCGGCACGGCCACCACGGACGGCGGTTTGCACTTTCGCGGACGGCTCATAGTAGATTCAAACTACGTCCACTATGGGAACGGCAGCGGGCTGACGAATGTCTTTTTTATGCAGGAGGTTGGTTCTGTCGGAAACACAGGCACCAGCTCGCTCAGCACTCTTAGCTACGGCACCAACGAAGCGATTGCTACATGGCCTGCCTTTACAAGCACAAGTCCCGTGCTTACAGAGTGGTATCCCGTCACCAACACACTAAATTCAGTAATTACCGAGCCGCAGAAAATAAAACCACCGAATCCGATGTTTGAGGTTGTCAACGGATGCCAGCTAAAATACACAAACACAACCGTCAGATTTGTTAACTTTGCTGCCACATTGAACTTTAGACAGACAAACTCCACTTCGTCCTCCCGAGAGATTCGATTTCGGTTGGTTAAAATATCCAACCAAGGAACAGACCCCAGCTTTATTGAGTATCCTATTACCCGCTCCACAGTTAAAATAACAGCCAACAACAACACCGCAGCAAGCGTCTCCTTTAACTCGGTTGCGGCTGTAGCTCCGGGCGAACGGCTTATGTTTCAGGCGGCAATGGGAGCTATTAGTTCCGTGATTGTCCACGACTGCAACATTACCGCCACAACGGTTAATTAGCTTTTCGTCAAATAAGTCTCCTACCCATTATATATCTATATGGTTGACCTAGAAACGGAAGCCCCATACCACATGGAAGAATCCAATGAAGCGCAGTCTCTCTATACCAAACTGGAGACTGAGCGGTATATGTTTCTGGAACGGGCGCGTAGGTCAGCCGAGCTTACCATCCCAACCCTTGTTCCCCCTGAAGGGGCAGGTTCCCACACCAAATACTATACCCCGTTTCAAGGGGTCGGAGCTAGAGGTGTAAATAACCTAGCGTCAAAGCTGCTGTTGACCTTGTTTCCTCCCAATAGTCCATTTTTCCGTTTTGTTGTTGACCCCTATCTGCTTAAAAAGATGGGCATTGACGAGCAAAAGGAGCTTAAAACTGATATTGACAAGGCGTTGGCTGAGATGGAAAAGGCGGTTCAACGTGAGATTGAAACTTCTGCCATCCGAGTCACCGCTTTTGAAGCCCTGCGGCAGCTATTGGTGGCCGGTAATGCTCTGGTCTATACTCCTGATGATTCCGACTCCAACACCAAACTGTTTCGGATGGACAGCTACTGTGTCCGCCGTGACCCGTCCGGTAATGTGCTGGATATTGTCATCCGGGAGCGGATTGCTCCAGCCGCCCTGCCTAAACCCGTCACGGACTTCCTGAAACGGATGGAGAACAAGGCCTACACTGACGACAGTGTTTCTGGATACTTGGACTTATACACCAAGGTTGAGCGGTATCCGAAGTATTGGGAAGTCTATCAGGAAGTCTGCGGCCACAAGATTCCTGAATCTGAGGGCAAATATGAGCTGGATAAGCTCCCTTACCTTGCCCTGCGGTTTAATCGTGTAGATGGGGAGAACTACGGACGGGGCTATGTGGAGGAATACATTGGCGACCTTAAATCACTGGAGGCCTTGAGTCAGGCCATTGTCGAGGGGTCGGCAGCAGCAGCCCGAGTTTTGTTCATGGTCGCCCCTAACGGCACAACCCGCACCACCACGGTTGCGGAAGCCCCCAATGGGGCGGTAGTCACCGGCAATGCTGCGGATGTCTCCATGTTGCGGCTGGATAAATCTGGCGACTTCAGTGTGGCTCAAAACACCATGAACCGCATTGAGGAGCGGCTTGCCTACGCCTTTTTGTTGAACAGCGCAATCCAGCGCAACGCTGAACGAGTCACCGCACAGGAAATCCGGTTTATGGCTCAGGAGCTGGAGTCCAGCCTTGGCGGAACATACAGCGTATTGAGTCAGGAGTTCCAACTGCCGCTGGTCAATGTGTTGGTGGGACGGATGCACAAAGATAAACGCTTTCCCAAGCTGCCCAAGAACACCGTCAAGCCTGTCATTGTGGCTGGCATTGAAGCCCTTGGTCGCGGCAACGACCTCACCAAGCTCGACCTCTTTGTGGCTGGTATTGGTCAGAGCCTCGGTCAGCAGGCCGTCTCCACCTTCATTAACATCCAGAATTACCTTACCCGCCGTGCCACCGCACTTGGGATTGATGTTGATGGTTTGATTAGGGATGACGAAGCCATCGCCCAACAGCGTCAGCAGGAGCAGCGCATGGAAATGATGTCAAAGCTGGGCGCACCCGCCATCGGCGGCATCGCCTCCCTAGCCAAAGATAATCCAGAGATGCTCCGCAGAGGGGCAGAAGTTTTAGGCCAACAGGCACAAGCAATGCAACAGCAACCACAACAATAATACATAACATATATGAGCGTAAAATCAGTAGGGTTCTCAGGCAGTTCCGTTGACACTTCGGAAGAACAGGCAGCAGGTCATCAGCAGATGGAGATTAGCGAAAACATTGGAGGCACGCTGAGTGTTTCCCCTGCCACTCCTTCTGAGGATGATAATGATGGTGGTGATAATAAAGCCGAAACCGGCGAGAAGGCTGAGGAACAGCAGCGTCCTGAGTGGTTGCCGTCAAAATTCAAATCCCCGGAAGAACTAGCTAAAGCGTATGCGTCACTCGAAAAGAAACTCGGAAACAAGCCTGCCGACGACAACAAAGAAGCTAAAGCCGACGCCGACGCCGACGACGACAGCGAACAGCCACCCGTGGTGCTGGACGATACACAGAAAGATGTCGAAAAAGCCGTTGGTGGGGAAGCGCAGCTCACGAAATACTCCCAAGAGTATGCCGAAACCGGTGGGCTTTCGGAAGCCTCCTATAAAGAGCTGGAAGCTAGGGGGATTCCTAAAACGCTGGTGGACACCTATATTCGCGGCCAAGAAGCGATTGTTGAAGCTCAAGTCACGGCTATCTACAATCAGGTAGGTGGCAAAGAAGAGTATGTTAGGATGTTGGATTGGGCGGAAAACAACCTCTCTCAAGATGAGATTACCGCATTTAACAACATCATTGCGGGAGGTAATCAGTCCCAAACAAAACTAGCCGTCAATGGTCTGTTTTCCAGCTATTCCGGGTCGGCAAAGTCTCCCAAGCTCATCAATGATGGCTCGCCTGCCAGCGGTTCACGGCCTGCTGGAAACCCGTTCCGGTCAACCGCCGAAGTAGTGTCCGCCATGTCTGACCCTCGCTACGCCAAGGATGCCAGCTATCGGCGCGATGTTGAGCGGCGTCTTGAAATGTCCGATGTTCTGTAATAAATAAAACTTATGAATATGTAATAAATAAAACTTATGAATAAAGATATTGTCTTAGGTGTCATCCGTCACGTTCTGACCATCGTTTCCGGCCTTCTTGTTGCCAAAGGTATCACCGATTCCGGTGGCGCAGAAACGCTGGCCGGTTCGGTTGTAGGTATCATCGGCGTGGTATGGTCTATTTGGGATAAAAAAGCGGCCAAGTAATCCGCCATCCTTGTGATTTTTAGTTTATGTTGACTACTATCACAGCCATCGGAGCAGTAGCCGCCCTAATAACCGCCCTCCTCACCCGCTGGTGGAATCGGCAAGATGACCCAAAGATTAAACGGAGCAAGATGCGTGATGAAATCAACAAGGCCGTGGCAACTGGGGACAAAGCTGCTCTTAATCGGATTGTTGAGCGGATGCTCAACGACAAATAGCAGGCTGGTAGTCATCTCCAGCGATAAGGAAATCCTGTATGTTCCGGCAGGTCAGTCCTGTGTCCGGCCTAATACTCCAAGCTGGAGTGTTCCTGAAGCAAGGATGAAAGAGATTTTGGATGCGCTAGTAAAGTAGCTGCCCTAGCAAATCCGCTGAGAAAGGAATAAGTAGCAAGTCGTAAAGAAGCCGAAAGAGTGAGCCTGATGCGTCAGATAACTCATAGAACTTTCCCTGATTTGGCGACGAAAGATAAAGTTCCTTTCTTTTATACCTTAAAACAAACACGGCAGCTACACACACACCTATAGAAAGTAATAGATTATGGCTAATTCAAATAGCAGTCCCTCCCGTTTGGGCTTGGCTGTCGGCGGCAATGACAACTATGCGTTGTTCTTGAAGAAATTCGCTGGCGAAGTCCTCACCACGTTCACCACAAACAACGTATTTGCGAACCTCCACAACATCCGCACCATTGACAGCGGCAAGTCGGCGCAGTTCCCGATTACTGGCGTGGCTACGGCCAAATACCACACCCCCGGCCAGTCCATTTCGGACTCGGGTAACAGCCTCACCAGCACCATCAACCACGCTGAAAAGATTATCAACGTGGATAGCCTCCTCATCAGTTCGGCGTTTGTTGCCAACATTGATGAAATGATGAACCACTATGATGTGCGTTCCATCTACTCCACGGAGCTTGGTCGTGCGCTGGCTCAGCGGTTTGACCAGAACATCGCCAAGACCCTTGCGCTTGGTGCTTCCGATAGCTCGGCGGTTGCGGGTGGTGGTATCGTCACCAGCATCAAAATCACCAGCGGCGGCAATTACAGTAACACGACTGGCGTCGTGGTTACGTTCAGCGCAGCTCCGGCTGGCGGCGTCACCGCTACCGGCACTCCAGTCATCAACAACCTCAAGGTTGTGGGCGTCACCATCACCAACCCCGGTTCTGGCTACCTCACCGCTCCGACTGTGACGTTCTCGGGCGGCACAGGCACAGCGGCTACGGCTACGGCGGCTATCACCAACTTCCGTGCTGGCTCTACCGTCACCCTTGAAAACGCCCTTGGTGCGGATGCCACCGGCGCGAACATTGTTGATGGTCTGTATAAGGCGGCTCAACTGTTGGATGAACGCAATATCCCGTCCAGTGACCGCTATTGCGCCATGCCTGCTGAGTTCTTCTATACGATGGCTCGCAGCTCCACGGACTTGTTCAACCGCTTCTTCGGCAACACCGGCACTCTTAGCAGTGTCGAACTGCCGGAAGTGGCTGGGTTCAAGATTGTCCGCTCCAACAACCTGCCCCGCTATGGCGTGGCGGCGAACAGCGGCGAAAACAACACCTATAGCGGTGACTTCACTGCGCTCCGCGCCCTGTGCTTCCACAAGGCGGCTGCCGGAACGGTCAAGCTGAAGGACATCTCGGTTGAATCTGAATACCAGATTGACCGTCAGGGCACGTTGTTCGTTGCCAAGTATGCGATGGGTCACGGCATCCTGCGTCCTGAGGGCGTGGTGCTGGTGAACGCCAAGATGCAGTAAGATAGAGTAGAAGGAAGTGGGGTGGGGGTGCTATAGCGGACACCCTCACCCCTTTGTCAGATATGCGGACGGTATGCAATACGCCTAACAACCCGATACACAACCGCTCATTTGTGTGGGTTTGTAGTAGCTGCTGCGTATCGTCCGTTCTTATACCAGAGAAAGAATTTTATGAGTGATACCACAAGACCTACCCGATTAGACGCCATCAACACCATGCTTGCCGGTCTTGGGGAAGCTCCCGTCGCCTCTATTGAGGGGACAAACCTGACCTACGATGTTCAGATTGCCAAAAACACCCTCTCAGAGTGTCTTAAACAGGTCTTAGGTGTGGGGTGGCACTTCAATACCGACTACGACTACCTGCTTACCCCTGATGTCAACAAAAACATCTTTGTTCCCGCAGATGCCGCCAGTGTGGATGTTGACCCGATGGAGTATCCCGACATTGACCCTGTAATCCGGGGCAACCGGCTCTATGACCGTAAGAGCCAGAGCTACAACTTTACATCCCCAATCAAGGCTAAAATCATCTGGTTGATTGATTTTGAAGAACTGCCCCAAGCTGCCCAATACTACATCACCCTGCTGGCTGCTAGAACCTTCCAAGCGAGGGTTATGGGGTCTGATTCCGTCAACCGGGAAGCCTCCCAAGCCGAGTTCATGGCTATGGTGGCGATGAAGCAGGACGATGATGCACAGTCTGACCGGACAATCTTCGATAGCTGGAGCATCGCCAACACCTTGATGCGGTAAAACTGCGATATACCTATGCCGTCTAGCAATGTAATCCCGAATCTCATCTCTGGCGTCAGCCAGCAGGCCGATTCGTTGCGTTTTCCCAGCCAAGCCATTGAGCAGATTAACGCAACCAGCAGCATTGTTGAGGGGCTTACAAAGCGTCCCCATACGGAGCATATAGCAGTCATCAATACTCCCCAACCAACAACCAGCTTTGTCCACGCCATCAACCGAGACAGCAATAACCAATACCTGACGATTATTGGAGAGCAGTCCATCAAGGTGTTTGATACCCTTACCGGCACTGAAGCATCGGTAACTGCTTCCCCAGCCGCCCTAGCCTACCTTACACACGGCTCAGGTGGGACGCTGGTTCCTGAAACCGATTTCAAGGCTATCAGCATTGCGGACTATACCTTCATCTTAAACAAGACCAAAACCACCGCACTTCAGACCAACCTCCAAAGCCCCACCCACAGAACACGGGCATTGGTCACGGTGAAGCAAGGGGATTATGGAAAAAAATACAACGTCACTGTAGAAGGGCAGGCCGTGACATTAAGCACGGTCACGGGGTCTGCGACTGACGCCGCCAAATTTATTGACACCACCTACATTGCAGGTGTGTTGGCTTTTGGAAAAGGAACCGGAACAGAGGCTACCACCATTTCCCCGGCTACCGGACTTAGCGGAGTGACGGCTACGGCTAATATTATAACACCTTTAGTCGTCGGCTCAACCATCGTGCTTGAGACTATAGCTACCTACACTCCAGACCAGATGCTTGTTCAGGTCAGTGACGGGTTAAGCGGGTCAGGGCTGAGTGTGGTCATTGAAAACGGCTCGGTAACAAGTTTTACCGACCTTCCTACCGAAGCTGTCGAGGGATTCAAAGTCCGTATTGAGGGGCTTCCTGAAGAAAATGTGGACGACTATTGGGTTGTCTTTAAGGCCGATAACGCAGATAGAGGAAAAGGTGTTTGGGTCGAGTCGGTTGCTCCTGAGATTCCAACCACATTCGATGCAACCACCATGCCTCATGCGTTGGTCAAGCAGGGGTCTGGCTTTACCTTTGCCCCCATCACTTGGAATAACCGTCTAGTGGGCGACGAAACCTCCAACAGCGTCCCCTCGTTTATTGGTCATCCTATAAATGACATCTTCTTTTATCGAAACCGGCTGGGGTTCTTGGCTGAAGAAAACGTCATTCTAAGCGAAGCAAGCGAGTTCTTTAACTTCTGGCGGACTACGGTTACGCAGGTGTTGGACTCCGAATACATTGATGTAGCCGCCAGCCACACAAAAGTCAGCATCCTGTATCATGCAATTCCGTTCTATGACCAGTTGCTGTTGCTAGGCGACCAGACGCAGTTCAGCCTCAAGAGCGGCGACCTGTTGACTACCAAAACAGCCAGCATCCAGCAAACCACGGAACTGCAAATCAATACCGTCTGTAGTCCCCAGATGGGCGGTAAAACCCTATATATCGCCTTTGACCGCAGCGAAGGCTATTCCGGGCTGCTGGAACACTACATTGTGGACTCCACTTACCAGTTTGATGCGCTGGACATCAGCTTGGCTGTCCCTACCTACATTGCTGGCTCGCCCAGACAGATTGCCACAAACGAAAACGAGAAGATGGCTCTGCTGCGGACAACCGGCCTCAAGAACGGCCTGTATGTCTATAAATACTATACCAGCGGCACAGAAAAGCTCCAGAGCGCATGGAGCAAGTGGACGCTGACGGATACGGATGCTGAAATCCGAAGCATCAACTTCATTAACGACGCTCTCTATCTGGTGGTCTATCGTCCCAATACGGGGCTGTGTATTGAGCGGATGCAAGTCCGGTCAGGACTAAAAGACCTGTATGCCGACTACAGCACGTTGCTGGATAGGCGGATTACCAACAGCCAAGCCACATCCATCACTTACAACGCCCCCGCCGACAGAACCACCATCACGCTGCCGTATTCCATCAGCAGCAACACCAGCAGCTTTTATACGGCAGTCACCCGCAACACCGCAACCTACACTGATGGTGGGGTAGAGCTTACTCCCGTTAGCGTCACAGTCGGCTCACCTACACAGGCCGCAACCGTTGTTTTATCTGGAAATCACACCACAACTCCGCTATGGCTTGGTAATAAGTATGTGATGAGCTATACCCCAAACCGCCCCCAACTACAGTTACCAACGGGCGGGAGTCAGGGTGGTAAGGCGTTGTTGTTCAGCCGACGCTACCAGATACGTAGAGGGACGCTGGCGTTTGATAATACGCTTTATTTCAAGGTGAGGGTTACGCCGCTTTATAGACAAAGCCGTGACCACCACTATAACGGACAGCAGACCGGAGTTGGCAGCACCTTGTTGAATCGTCGAGTCCTGCAAGACGGGCAGTTTGCGTTTCCGGTGCTGGCAAAGCATGACCAAGTATCCGTAGAGATTGTGAATGATTCGCCGTTCCCTTGCGCCTTGACCGCTCTTGAGTGGTTGGGTGAGGCGACATCCTTTGCAACCGCACCATGAGCTATAATGTATCAGATGGTTACAAAGCCTATATCCGCATTGCAATCGTGGCGGATGCCGAAGATTTGGCCGAGAATCTTAGACAGGCCGACTTGGATGAGCTAAAGGCGGGAGGACGCACCTCACCTCTGGAAGCCCTAAAGAGCGCGGTGATGAACACTGATTTGTGCTATGTTGCAAGAGAGTTGGATACCGACAAAGTGATTTGCCTGTTTGGTTTGGTAGTGGTGTCCGAACAGTATGGCATCATCTGGATGCTAGGCAGCGATTTGTTGGTCAAACATCGAAAGCAGTTTATTGTTCAAGCTCAGACTTTTTTAGACCAGTTCGCCAAGCAGGTTAAGTGTATGGGAAACACAGTCTATAGTAAAAACACGCTTCACATTGCTTGGCTAAGGAAGCTCGGATTTAAGTTTATATCCAAGATAGACCACCCAGTTACAAACGAACCCTTTTACGAATTTATTAAGATATGTGTGAAATAGCTACCGCCCTTGCTCTTACTTCCTTAGCTCTTGGAGCAACATCAGCAGGAACCTCGTTTGCTGCCCAAGCCGCGCAAGCTCGTGCCCAAAAATCGCAGCAAGAGCGACTAAGTGAGCTGGAACAACAGCGATACCTTACTGAAGCCTCTCAGGTGCGGCAAAAGCAGGCACTTGAGGCCGAGGCTTCGGCATTGGAGCAGTCAAAAATCCAGAAAGAAGGGCGGCGACAGCAAGCCACCGCCAGAACAGCGGCAGGGGAAGCTGGAGTCACGGGACTCAGTGTGGATACCTTGTTGAACGAGTATGCCGCCCAAGAAGCCTCACTCCGCTCCCAAGCCAACCGGCAGCAACAACTGAATGAACGTTACACGGAGCAGTCCTTGGAGGCGTCACGGTTAGGCTCGCAAATGAATCTAGCTCGGATTAACGAACCCATCAGCCGTCCCAGCGCACTCACACTGGCCTTGGGTATCGGCTCGGCGGGTCTGGATTCCGCCCGAACCTATAAGGAGTTTGGTGGAAAATTTGGTAAATAAATATATGGAAGCCATTACACCCCGTAAAGTATTGCAGGATTTGGGATATGCTCCCGCCCTCTCAG
>Ga0255186_1000128_pt1 | contig 13411 bp, 18 predicted proteins | sample Miss_Cont_RepC_0_FD_183635 | JGI IMG/M metagenome (GOLD analysis project Ga0255186, IMG submission 183635) | Freshwater microbial communities from Mississippi River, Louisiana, United States - Miss_Cont_RepC_0h | ecosystem: Environmental > Aquatic > Freshwater > River | place: USA: Louisiana...
GCGGTGGCGGTGGGAAGGCCGGCATACGGAATCCCGGCCAGCTCGGAGAGCAGTTGCAGGACTTCGCTGTAGTTGACCGTTCTCACGCGAGCAGGCTGAAAGCTGAAAGCTGAAAGCTGAAAGCCAGCAGCAGCGCGTAGGTCTTGCGGAAGCGAATCTTCCGGCTCTCCTCTATCTTCTCCCCTCTATCTTCTCTCGCTTGGTAGGCGTAATCCAAGCCCGGCGTGAAGCCCACCCGCGCCGTGGTCGTCCCGCCGCACTTCACGCGCATCTGGATGCCCTCGGCTTCGAGCACGCGGTGCAGCACGGGGTCTTGGAAGACTTCGGGGTGCTTGGTGCCGTCGGCGTCCTTGGTGGCTTCCAGCACGAGCTGCGCGAGGAAGGGGTCGAGTTCGCTGGTGACTTCGCCCAGGCCGGCGACGGCCCGGCGGTCCATGCCCAGCTTCTTCTGGATGTGTAGCTGCCGCGCCTTGGCGTCCTTCAGCTCGCGGAACATCTGGTCCTGCATTAAGTCGCGCACGAGGCGAAACAGTTGCTCTCCATCCAGCTCCGGTGATTTGACAGCGACGTGCATGGGCTTTCAGCTCTCCAACCTTCACCTTTGAACTGCGAAAGGGGCGCGGCGGGAGAAAGGCGAATGACTCGCCGCCGCGCCCGTGAGGGCTGCCGATTAGGTCGGGAGCTGGGTCGTGTCCACGATGTTCACGCCGATGGTCAGCGCGCCCGCCGTGGCGGCGGTGCCGGCCACCGCGAGGGTGACGACGAGGTATTGGCTCGCGCTGGTCTGCACCTTGTTGGTGCTGGCCGCCGCCAGGTAAAACTCGGAGCCGGCCGCGAGCAGGTTCACCGCGTTGATGAACTGCGTGGCGCTGGCGGTGTCCCCCACCGAGAGCGCGGCGCTGGTGCCGGAGTTCCAGTTGGTAGTCACCGAAACGACCACTCGGTTAATCACCGTTCCAACCGGCAGAGCGATGAGGGTGGAGTTGGTGGTGTCCGTGTAGGCCACGGTGATGGCGTGCGAGCAGCCAAACGTGATGCGCTCTTCGTAGCTGAGAGGCTTGATAACCATAGTGTCTGTGTGTTACTGCGTTGCGGTTTTCAGGGGATTAGGGCTGGAACTTGCCGAGGCCCTTGGGGTTATCGAACTGGAGTCCGAAGGTGCAGGTCACGTTGCGGCGCGGGCCGCCGCCAAGGTCGGGCAGCGGGTTCACCGTGGGCCGCTCGTTGTAGCGGAGATGGAGTTTGTCCATGTCCAGCACGTAGCCCCGGTCGGTGTCCACCGTGGAACCACTCAGGCCAATCCACGAGGAGGCGACGACGTTAATCTCGCCGAAGTCACCCCGGAACGTGGTCGTGGAGCTTTCCACCGTGGCGCTCACGGCGCTCTGGTTGAAGGCGCGCACGCGGGTGGCGGAGTTGGCCGAGGCGCTGACATTGGTGCGAGTCATGGCCGTGACGCGCCGGCGCAGCACCGAGCCGCACAGGAGCGTGTAGTTCATGCCCATGCCACCCACGGCATCGAAGATGGCCGTCAGGATGCCCTGAAGGTCCGTGTCTTCATCGAGTGAGGCAGTGGCCGTGGTGATGATTTGCGCGGAAGCCGGGCGGTAAGCCGAGGGAATCGTGACCACCGTGCCGCCGGCGGTGCTGATAATGGTTCCAAGCCCGGCGGTCTTGTAGGGGACCGCGCCATCATCCACCTGGCCGTCGTTGGACGAGAGGCAGGTCGCCTCAACATCGCGCTTGATTTCGATGAGCGCCTTGGCGACGGCCGCCTGAATGGGGTTGGTCGCCCCGGGCATGTCCGTGATGTCCTGCGTCATGCCGGACACCTTCGGGTTGCGCCAGACTTTCTGGACGTAGTTGAACAGCTTCGCGCGATTGGCGAACTGGTCATCGTAATCCGTGACATCGCGGCCATCCACGACGCCATCGGTTGTCGGCGCGCTGTAAGAATCCACGGTCCAGTCGAAGCGCGGGTTGGTCGGGGCTTTGGACTTGTTCACCATTGAGGAGAACGGAGTTCCACGATAGTCGGCAATGGCCAGCAGGTCGGAATAATCCTCCTTCTTGGTCGTCACCGCGTTGACAAGGGTCTGCGACATAACTTGGTTCTGCTTTCAGAGGGCTTAAATGTCCCTCGGTAGTGCGGCGGCGAGGTCGGCCTCGCTCCCACTCTCGAACACACGGCTGCGGGCGGCGGCTCCCGGCTGGGGCTGGGCCTTGGCGGCGGGCTTGCCGGGGCTGCGGGGCGGGAGCGGGGGCGCTTTGCGCTCCACCTCCACCGCCTTGGCCTTGGCACCCTTGCGGGCGTGCAGGACTTTCAAACCCTCGGCAAACACTGCCGCGAGGTATTGATGGTCCGGCCCGAGCGAGCGAATCAGTTGGGCGCGAGGGCCTTTGACCACCTGGTCGAAGTGCCGGCGCTCTTCCGACTCCGCATTAGCAAGCCAGGGGAAATCCGCTGCGGCTGCTGCACTGGCCTGCTGCTCTTCCAAGAGCGACTGCCGTTGCTTGGGCGCACTGCGTATCACTGTGGTGGCGTCCCGCCTGATTTCCAGCAGGTGCCGCTTCATGCGGTTCACGCTGTAATCGGGCTGGCCATCCGGGCCTTTGAGTTCCACCTTGCGCGCTTGCAGTTGACGCTCCACCGCCTCGGGGTTGTCCTCCAAGTCCAGGAGCAGGTTGTCCACCACGTCCAACGCGCTGTCCGCCTGCTGCTCCATCGCCGCCAACTGCCGCAGGTCCACAACCTGATGCAGCGGGTTTTGATTCGGCAGCATTACCGGGGCGCTCTGGCCTTGGCTTTGCACCTCGGCCGTGGCTTGCGGCTGCTTCGCCGCCAGCTCGGCCAGTTTCGCTTCCAGCGCCTTGTTGCGCGCCGTCAGCGTGTCAATCCGCTTGCGCACCCGGCGGGGCAGTCCCTCGACTACCTCCTCCTCGGGCTCGCTTGCTTCGCCATCCTCTTCCGCAGGCTCGTCAGTTTGGGGAGCTTCGGCCTCGGGTCTCTCAACCCTCAACTCTCCACTCTCAACTTCAGTCACCTCGGAAGCCGTGTCTTCAAGAGAAGGAACGATTTCGACTTCAGCCGCAGCGGTTGTTGTTGGTTTGCTGCCGGTTTCGGTCGGCGCGGTCTCGACACCCATGAAGGCTGCCAAGTTGGCCACGCTATCCACATTGCTGTCCGCATCCGCGCCGCTTCCGGTTGCCGGGGTCGCGTTGTCCGGCTTTGCTTGGTTAGGCATATCGCACCGACCACTGGGCGGGTCGTCCACCATCCGCACCGCACTGCGCTGGGTTCCCGAGGCTCAACCAGCAACGCATGACTGGCTGAACACCCCCCAGAAAGCACAACGCCGGACTGTCCCCAAGGGGCAGTCCGGCGTTTGGCTACGTTTGGCTACGTTTTGACCCGCGAATAGGCTGAACCTACCGCGTGCGGGGGTTGTCTTGCGGCTCCAGTCCGCGCTCCTTCAGATTGGCCAGGATGAAGGGCACCGACTCATGGTTTGGATAGTCGTCCAGGAGGATGCCAACACACTGGTTGCACAGGTCGTCGAAGTTGAGCGTGTGCGTCCAATGCCAGCAGCGGGGACACTTCTTTCTGCCAGAGTCCCGACAATGCTTCACGGTGACTTTCACTGTCTCGCTGGCGGCGCTCATGTCAGCATTGCCTCCAAATCACTGCGCTTGAAATACTGATGCGTGTTCACCATCGCACTCTTCACCGGCTTGAGCTTGCCCGCCGCCACCAGCTTGTAGAGGTGTTTGGGGGACCACCCGGTAACAGCCAGCACGTCCTTCCGCTTCAGGAACAGCGGCATCATCTTGAATTCTTCGAGAGTCATTCGGCTTTCTCCTTGTCCAGTTCCACCCGCCGCCACTCCCGCAGCGTGTGGCGCACACTGCGAATGCCGGCCAGCCGGCCCGTGAGCCGGGAATTCACCTCGGCAGGTGTGGTAGGGTCGTCCAAGTCCTGCGCGACGCCCTCGATGAGTTCATCCAGCACGAACTCGATGGCCCGCACCACCGGACTGCCCACCGGCTGTGCCTGCCACGCCATGATGGCATCCCGCCGCGCCTGAATCTGTTGCTCGTCCGTCACGCCTTCGCCTTTCTCTCTTCTACCCTCTACCCTCTCACCCTCTCACGCCCTCACCCCGCCCCCACCGGCTTCACCCCGGTCCGGCCCGTCACCACGTTCTGCCCGAGCTGCACCACGGACTGCTGCAAGCTCTTGCCGTAGTTCTCCATCAGCTCGCGGAACCGCTCGTCCCCGCCTTGGAGCGCCTGCACATACTTGGGGTTGCCTTGCACGATGGTCTGGAGGAACTGCATCTTCATCTGCGCCGTCGGGTCGTTCTGCGGGTATTGCGGTTCGTTGCCCAAGGCCATGAGCGCCACGTCCTGGTTCACCTGCTGGAACGTCTTCGCCGCCGCCCCCTGCTGGTCTTGCAGCACGCTGGCCGCGAGCGTTGGGTCAATCGCCGCCATAGCAATCGCCGTGAGCTTGGAGTAGTCCACCGCGCCGCCCCGGTCATTCGGGATGATGAGCTTGCTGATGGCGTCGAGCTTCTTGAACGTGAATTCCATGTCCAAGTCCCGCGCATCGAACACGAGCTGGAAGTCATACTCGCCCGCGATGTCCTGCGGGCTGGTGGGAAAGCCTTCCAAGCCGCCGCCTATCCGTTGCATCTCCTCGGGGGTGAGATACTGCTGGGCCAGTTGGAGGGTCTGGACACAAACCTCTTCTTCGGCGGCCAGGAAGTTCTCGACCGCCTGCTGCAAGCGGGCCTGCCACTTGGCCGGCAGCACCTCGGGATGCGGAAGGCCCCAGTAGTTCGCTGCTCGGCGCTGCACCATGGCGATGACTTCAAAGGCGAGCTGCGGGTTGCCCTTTGGGGGCTCAAGGTAGTCCAGCGACTCGTTGAACATCTTGCGCACCTTGATGCCCGGGCCGATGCGATACTTCGCGCCGAGCTTGTTGGGCACCACGAGCGTGGGGTTGATTTCGAGCTGCGTGCGGTCGGCGAGCATGTCGCTCTGGGTCTTCACCTCATCCTGCCACGTCGCCGCCACCTCGGGCACGCCGCGCGAGTCCACCAGCCGGCGCGTGACGCGCTCCTGCTGCACCTCCACAAAGGGATACTTGCCATGCGCGTAGCCGCAGGGGCCGTGCTTGGCGTAAATCTCCACCCCATTGTCCTTGATGGCGTTCGGGCAGAAGACGGTGCAGCACACCTCCGGGATGTCGTCGCCGTCCACCGTGCGGACGTAGGCCCAGATAACCTCCACCAAGTCGTCCTTGGTGTCCGTGCGGCTGGCAGCCGTCCACGCATCCCCCTCGTGGATGAGGTTGCCAATCTCATTCTCCCACGTGACCATCTTCCCCTTGGTCTTGAGTGCCTGCTCCACCCATTCCTCGTCCCAGCCATCCGTCAGCACGTTCTCGCGCAGCTCCGTCTCACTGAGGAAGTCGCGGATGAAGATGGCGCGGCCGCGCTGCAAATCCGTCGTGCTGGTCGGCCAGTAGATGTCCTCGCAGAGCTTGCGGGCGTTCCAGACCGGGCCATTGTAGGTGACGTAGGGCCGGGGAATCTCCGCCTTCCCGTGCTTGCGCAGGGAGCGCACAATCTTGCGCGCCTGCTTCTGGCCGGGCACGTTGAACTGCTTGACCGCAATCTCCACCGCCGCGTCTTCCAGCGCCGGGTCCAGCACCATCTGCATCAGCTCCGCGCCGTTGGGGAAGTCCGCGAGCTGCTGAAGCCGGAACTCCGTGCGCTGGTAAGTGACCTGCCGCTCCCAGCCGATTTGCCACGCGGCCACGCCATAGGCCAGCATGTAGTTGGCCACGAGTTGCCGCTCACGCATCAGCTCGCGGCGGCGCTGCTGGCGGAAGTGGTTCACGAGCTTCGTCACCTGCCCGGCCTTGGCCTCGTCCGCGAAGTTCTGCGGGATGGCCTTCACCTGCGCACGGCTGCCGGCGGCGCACAGCACACACTCCAAGTCCTTGATGATGCCGTCCACGAGCGGGATGCGCGTGTCGCTGGCGTTCTCCCAGGGCAAACAATCCTCGCCCACGTAGGCGCGGTGCTTGCGTCCGTCCGGGGCCTGCCCATCCCAGCGCATGAAGCGCGAGCGGTCGCTGCGGTCGTAGCGCCACTGGTTGTTCAGGTAGCCGCCAGCCTGCTCGTATTCCTTGAGCAGGAGGTCAAGGTCGGGCTCGGACGTGGTTTGCAGCAGCTCGTCTTGAGCTGCCGTAGGAGCGGCGGTGTCAGTTGTCATTCGGTGCCAAAGTTAGCACCCAGCCACTCCGTCGGAAGGAGTGCGGGAAAGAGAGCACACCCGCGTGCGGGAATCAAGGTGAAGACTTTTGGTTGAGGCGGTCGAATTCGGCGAAGGCCGCACCTTGCTTGCAATCGCAGCTAACCGCGCCCTTTTGCCGGCGGAGCAGGGAGACAGTGTGAAGTGCGCAGTCATCATCATGCGGCCGCCAACCCGCCGCCAGCTTCTCCGCGCAGGCTTTCCACTCGGCCAGCTCCAGTTCCAAATCCTGACAAGTGTGAATCCGGTTCTGCTGCCCCTTGATAAACGCCTCCACTACGGCCGGCGTGCCGCCCCATAGTTGCAGCCGCTGCCAGTCTCTCAGCTCCCGCTCCAACTGGCGGGCGAAGCCCACAGGCACAAAGTAAGGGTCAGGAGCCGGCACCGTGCAAATCTGGTCGTTGAACGCATTGTTGACGTGCTCCTGCTCGGCATCCGTCCTCGGTGTGTCACTGACTTTCTCTGTGTTCATCGTGTCTCTGTGGTTCATGTTATTGGTAGCACCTATCCTCCTCCGTGTTCGCGTGCTCCACGTTGCTCATGGCCAAGTAGCACAGCAAATCCGCAAAATCCTTCCAAGCATGTTTCTCCCCGCCCGCCGGTCCCGGCCAGTGCGTGAGCGCGCCGATGACCTGCTGCGCCTCGCGGCTCACGTAGAGGCGCGGGCAGTTGGCCACGGCATCGAAGGGCCGCTGGTCCTCCCAATGCAGCAGCTTGTTCACCTCGCTGATGCGCGTCTCCTGGTCCGTGCCGCTGGCGGGCATGAACTCCATGCCTTCAATGACCTTGCCATCCTCACCCTCCTCTTCGAGCGCGAGCTGGTCAATCAGGCACGTCCCGCCGTGCGCGTCCGCGTGCGGGTTGCGACCGGCGCGCGGGTCAATGAACCGCGCAAAGGGCGCAAGGCCCCGCTCGGCCTCGAAGGCCCGCCACGTCCGCTTGAGCTGCTGCGTGCCCAGCCCGAGGCTGTTCTGCGCCGGGCCGACCTTGTAGAGCTTGCCCAGGTTGTCTCCGCTGCTGTCCACGTTGGGCACCGCCCACTCGCCAAAGGTCGCCGCATCCGGCCAGTCCGCCATGATGTAGAACTTGTCGTCCGGCGTCACGCGCAGCCACAGCGCCGCCCAGTTGCGCGCACCCGCGGGGTCCGTGAACATGTAGTCCGTGCCTTCCTTGGGCAGGTGCTCGGGCGCGACCACGTTCCACGCGCCGAACTTCGGGAAGGGCCGGCCCACCGTGTCCCGCGTGTAACCGTAGGCGATGCGCGCGATGTATTCGCTGCTCCGGTTCTTGCAGTCGTCCTTCACCGCGTCGTAGAAGGTCCGCTGCCCATCACCGAAGCGGTTGAACTCCGACCAGAAGTAGATGACGCGCGCCCGGCTGGTGGTGGGCCGCTGGATGTAGGGCATGTGGCCCACAGGCAGGCCCGGGACGTTCACGCGGTCGGCCAGCAGCTCAGCAGGCCGGCTCACGAGCGTCTCCGGGGCATCGCCCACAGCCTCCTTGATGGTCGGCGTCATGCCCGCCACCGGCGTGAAGCTCCAAATCAGTTGCGCCTGCTGGAAGCGCAGGCGGCGCTGGAGCATGAGCCACCAGTTCACGCGCAGGTTCTCATCCGGCCACACCGCCGGCACCGTGGTCCCAGGGATGCCGAACATCTGGCCTTCCAAGTCCGTGGGCTCCTGCTGGTAGCTCTTGAAGAGAATCTTGCTGCCGTTGGGCAGGCTCAGGAGCTGGTCGCTGAACCCGTGGTGCGTCGAATACTTGATGTAGAACTTCTTGGACTGCTTGCCGTTGAGCGCCTTCCACTCGTTGGGCAGGTAGTGCCAGAGAATCGCCTGCTGCGTCTCGATGCTGGCCTCGATGTTCTCCGCCAGGCAGAGCAGCTTGCAGTTGGGATGCCGCACGGCGGACTCCATGAGCCGCTTGCCCGCATAGCGCGACTTGGCCGAGCGGTTGCCACCGAGCAGGATGAGGAACAGCACGCGCTGATGGCGCTCCTCCTCGGCGAGCAGTCCGTCCGCGTCCTTCCAGTGCGGCAGCTCCGGCTCGCAGCGGTAAGGGTCCGCCACCGCATCGCGGATGGCGCGCTCGCGCCGGGCAAAGAAGTGCGCGAGCGTGGCCTGCCCCGCCTCTGTGCGCGCGTGCGCCAGCGCCGTGGCGTCATCAAACCACGGGAAGAGCGGATGCCGCGTGGGTTGAAGCCGCGCCAGCACCCGCCGCGCGGCGGCGTCATCCAGCACTAAAGGGTCTGAGTTCACAGCGTTCATTCACGGTAATTTCTCCGCCTGCAACAAGGCGCGGAAGGCCAGCTCCGCGTGGCGGACGCTCACCAGGTCATGCCACGCCACCTCCCCGGTGCGCTTGTCCCGCACGGCAAACTCGAAGGGATGCCAGCGCACCAGCTTGGGCTCTGGCTCGACGGGGCCGCGCTCCATCCGCCGGCGCTCTTTGGCTGCCCGCATCTGCGCCAGTCTTTGCAACTGCTTTTCCCGCCGCAGCTTGGAGTTGCGATAGAAACTCACCCCGTTGTCCAATCGTCTCATATTCTGTTGTTCGAGGTCATAGCAACGCGCCTTGGTTTATCTCGCGTTCAAGACGGGCGCACGCAGCCTTGAAGTGGTTCGGGTCTTTCTCGACGCCGACAAAGTTTCGGTTGGTTCGGAGGCAGGCGATTCCCGTGCTTCCACTGCCCATGTATGGGTCTAGCACCGTCGCGCCTTCCGGCACTTTGGCACGCTCCATCACCCATGCCATCAGCGGCACGGGCTTCTGCGTCGGGTGGATTCGCGTTGCCGTCTCGCCATTCATGGAGAGGTCGCGTTTCGCATACACGCCATGTCCGCCCTTCATCCACGCGAGTTCCGCGTCAGACAGGAAGCTCCCGAATCCAGCGTCGAGGCGTTTGAGCCAGACGAGCGTTGTCCCGACTGGCAGGCGTGCCGCGTAGTGGTTGCATCCGAACAGCACCACGGCGGGATAGTCGAGCCACGGCGACGGGTCGAAGTCGCGGTCATCGTGTAGCACGGGCGCGTAGTCGTTCCGACCAGCGGAGCGTTGCGCGGGATTGTTGCCGCCGCTGAATCTGGTCGTCGTCGGATTCCAGTCCATGCCGTAGGGTGGGTCGCTGATTACCGCGTTGGCTTGGATTCTTTCGAGCGTCTCGGAGTCAGCATTTATGAGAGTCACAGACAAATGACCTCGAACCATACGCTGCACGCGAACAGCCGCCCCGCTCGCCGTTTCGAGCGTTGCGGGTAGCACTGGCGTTATGGTGTCGGCGGTAGTCATTCTCGGCGGCTGTCGGTGAGCTTTTCGTTGGGCGCACTCGCCGCTTCCGCTTCCTGCGCCATCAGCATTTCCGGCGTGTGGCATTCGCTCTCGTAGTGCGGTCCAGGCATACAGCAGTTACCAGGGAAGCAGCAGCCTTCCGGGCCGAGCGGCGATTCGTCGTCTTGACAGCGTTCTTCCGGTTCGTCCACGCCGTCGTCCATTTCGATTCCGTTTATGACTATCATGGTTTTGTTTCGGTTCGACCGTGCGCCCAACCACCGGGTCGAGCGAACCGCCGTTAAGCCTCTGGGCGAGTTCGAGCGCCATTGTTCGGCGGTCGCTCACCCGGAGCGTTAAGCGGCTACAGGTTCGTCCACCTCGACGCTCTCGCGTTTGCAGCGGATTCCGAAGTCGTCCATTTTCCCGTAGCCTTCGAGGAAGTCGCCATTGAAGGTGACGATTCCGCGAGCGTAGCTTTCGGCGATATACTTCATGTGGTCTTCTACGGTTTCGCACTCGTGGAAGTGCTTGCTGTAGTTTTCCATGAAGGCCGGCGTGAAGCGTGATTCATCCACGGTCACGGTGATTTCCTGAGTCACTGTTATTGTTTTGGTCATATTTTTGTTTGGTTGTTGTCGTTCGCCGCTTAACCACTTGCTGCTGCGAAAGTGGCGGGCGGCATCATCGGTTAATTTGGGCGCGCCTTGTCCGCCACTTCGCAGAGCGCGGCGTTAGGCGCACTCGTTTCTTGTGATTCTATCGCCATCAGCATTTCAGGCGTGTGGCACTCGCTCTCGTAGTGAGGGCCAGGCATACAGCACTTGCCGGGGAAGCAGCAGCCTTCCGGGCCGAGCGGTGAGTCGTCGTCTTGGTAGCGGTGACTGTCATCAGGTTCGTCCACGCCATCATCCATTTCGATTCCGTTTATGGTCGTCATAGTGTTTTCAGATTGTGGCCGTGCGCCTAACCATGCCGCAGCGAACGGCGGCGGGCCGTCGCGGTTGCAATCCAACGCGCCCAGCGCCGCCGTCGCTGAGCTTGGGTCGTTAGGGCAAAAGCGCGAGCCGTGGGTTGTTTCGGTCGTCATAAATTGCCTTTCGCATGTGTGAGTATTGAGCCAGTCCCGTCCCGTCGCAGGAGTCCGCGCCGAGTTCCTGAAAGTATTCGAGGCGTCCCGGCGTGTTGATGCGCCCGACGTGACACCATTTACCGATGACCTTTGACGCCTTCACTATCGCAGCCGCGTGCGCGCCCATCTTCCATTCCGTTGACCCGCCGATGAACACCGCAGCGCAGTTGTCCCACGGCACGTCCAGATGTTCCTGCCCGTCCTGGCACACGAACGCCACCGGCCATTTCGCTAGTCTCGGTTGCCAGTGCCGGAAGCATTCGAGCGTGCGCCGAGCGCAGCCCACCACGTCCGGCGCGGCCACAAACCGGCACAGGTCTTTTCGTGGCTCATGCTTCGCCAGCATGGTCAGGAATCCTTTGACCTCGAAGCGAGCAAACGCGCCATTGTCCATCGCATACATTTGTTCCGGCTGTTGCGGGTTACGCCGCGTGAGCGGCGTAAATAGTTGCTCGACCTCGCAGCCGAGTTCTTCGGCGCAGGCTTTCAGGTCTTGGGGCGTGTCGAGCATCACGATCATTTCATTGCCAGCTTTAGCTTTTTGCAGGCTGGGCACTTTCCGCACGGTTCAGCCCCGCCCTTGTAGCACGTCCAGATTTCATTCGGTCGCACGCCCATCTGTTGAGCCATGCCGCCAATCCACGCCTTCGGCTTGTCGAGATACGGCGCGCAGATTTCCACGGCGTAGCCAGCGGCACGCACCGCCGCGTTCATCGCGTCCAGAAACGCCTTGCGGCAGTCCGGGAAGTATTCGGCATCCTCGGCGTTGCATCCGATGGTCACGGTGTCAGCGCCAGCCTTGCACGCCACGTTCACGGCCACGCTCAGAAAGACGGCGTTGCGGTTTGGCACTATCCAGCTTTGCTCGGTCAGGCCACCGAGTTCGGGCAGGTCCATCGTCGTGTAGAGCACACCGCACCGCTGCGCGTGAGTCTTTGCCCACAGGAGTTCCTGCTTGTGGCGCTGCCGATAGTCGAACAGCAGCGCATGGACGGCGTGACCTTGCGCCTTTAGGTCGTAGAGCATCGTTACCGAGTCCAGGCCGCCGGACAGGAGGTGGATGATTGTTTTTGGTATCATAGGTTTTGTGCCCTAACACCGCGCTGCACCGAACGCCGCCATCACCGGTTTTGTCGTTTTGAGCGTTCATTTTGGCGGCGTCGGTGAGCTTGCATCGTTAGGCTTCTTCGCGTATCTGCCGCGTGCCTTCTTTTGGAACGCCTTAAGTTCGCCCTTGTCGTTGATGAAGTTGCAGCACCAGATGTGGCCGTTCACGACCATCACAAGGTCTAGCTTCTTCTCGATGAGCATTGGATACGCACCATCTGGCACGTCTTGCGGGCATCCGTTTTCGCCCTTCTTGTAGCCGTAGGTTTCTACGAGCTGGCGTTGTATTTCGGTAATGTATTCAGTCATCCACATAAAGCCTAACCAGTCAGTGGAGCGAACCGCCGTTCGCGCCTGTTGTGTTGTCGTTGCCGTGAGCGCGGCGGTCGCTCACTTCGTCGTTAGGCCACTACGGTTTCTGTGATTTGACGTTTTAAGACACGCACATGATTATTTACAACACGCAGCGCATCAGCGTGAGTTTTGGCTTCTTGGATGGACAGATATTTGTCGTCCATGTCGCGCCAGTTGCCGGTGATTGCTTCATACACAGATTTGTATTGCACCACATACCGAGTTATTTCAGTTTTCATAAGTTATTCATTGAGCCGTGGCCTAACCACTCACCGGAGCCAACCCCTCATGGCCACGGCGGATTGTTCGACAGGGTTTCTGGTTGTTGTGAGTCATGGATTCGGGGTGGCTCAGTTCGGATCGTTAGCCGTTGTGTCGCCCAGGAGTCGTCGAGGAACTTTGTCACTCGCTCAAGTTGCCGCTTCGTGCGGATTGTCCTGTTGCCGCCGTGATAGTGAAACAGCAGATATTCGCCGTGGTGACTCAGCACCGTTCCGTGTCCACGCCAGCCGACAGTTACACCGTGGAGTGGTGGATTGATGTCAGTCACCCATTCATACCCCAAACGGCTAACCATGCGCTGCACCGAATGGCTGCCCTGTTTTTCCGCATGACGTTCATTGGACATTTGAATCCTTTGATTGCGCTCCACCGTGGCTCTCGGCAGCCATCGGTGAGCTTGATTCGTTCCACCCAGATTCTCGGCGTGCCGCGTCCGAGGATTGCCCACATATCCGGGCCAAGGTCTTGCGCCATTCGCACCTTTACAGGGATTCGGTCTCGATACGTAGCGGGCCAGTGTTTCGACATACGAGCAAGGCCCAGCAAGGCGCTGCTGCCAACAGGCAGGGCGGTTTCGGTTTGCGTGTTCATAGTTTTGGGTGTCACAAACCCATCTCCCGCTCTGTGGGCATGTCGGCGGCCGAGTGGCGGGGTGCGGCTTCCCCATCCGCCCGCTTCACGTAGCGGGCCGCGCTGCTGCCGGGCCGCAGGTAGTCTTCAAAGCTCATGGTGGGGCCGAAGAATGTGAACTCCACGTCCGCCTGCGGTCCCTCGCGCTGCTTGCAGATGGCCCCGTTCACCCGCTTAAAGCCGCCCGACCAGTTGGCGGCCTCCGTGTCGCCCATGTCACCAAGCCGGGCCTGCGTGAGCTGTTGCAGGTGGTCCGCCTCGTCGTAGCCGCTCACCTCGCCGCTCTCCTTGTCCCGCCGCTCTTCGCGCAGCTTG
>Ga0255186_1000131_pt1 | contig 13353 bp, 28 predicted proteins | sample Miss_Cont_RepC_0_FD_183635 | JGI IMG/M metagenome (GOLD analysis project Ga0255186, IMG submission 183635) | Freshwater microbial communities from Mississippi River, Louisiana, United States - Miss_Cont_RepC_0h | ecosystem: Environmental > Aquatic > Freshwater > River | place: USA: Louisiana...
CACAGAAATTTGGATATAGAGTAGACAACCCTACAGAGGTAGCTATGATGCCTAACGATATGCCGTTGAAAGGCTTCTCTCCTAATAACCCTAATTTACCCTCAGACGTAAGATAATGGCACAAGCAATCTTTATAACGAGAGATGATATAACGAAGTTCACAGCGTTAAATGGTAATGTTGACACTGATCGTTTTATCCAATATATCAAACTAGCGCAGGATATTCATATCCAAAACTATCTCGGTACAGACCTTTTCAATAAGATTAACGATGATATTGTCAACTCTACTTTGTCAGGTAACTATTTGACACTCTTAAACACTTATATAAAGCCTATGGTCATTCATTGGGCGTTCTATGAGTATTTACCTTGGTCAGGTGTTACAATCGGTAACAAGGGAGTATTTAGACATACATCTGAGAATGCTGAAACTGCTACGCCTGAAGACTTAGATAAACTAGCACAAAAGCAGATGAACATAGCACAACACTATACGCAAAGGTTTATTGATTATATGTGTAACTATTCTAGCTTATATCCTGAGTATAATTCTAACTCTAACGGAGATATGAATCCGTCTAAAAATAACACATTCAATGGCTGGGTACTATAAACCAAAGGAAGAGAACGTAAAGAAACTGAAGCAATTTTTAATAAAGCTGAACAATGACTTGGGGAAAGGGAACAACAAATAATTCTATAGGATGGGGTAAAGGTGCTGATAGTAACTCTATCAGTTGGGGTGCTGTCTATCCTGAGTCATTGAGTGGAGATACGGATATTCAAAGCGGTTTATCTAATACGGTTGCACCTGCCATTTCAGGAACTAACGAAGTTGGAGAGGTGTTAACTTGTACTAGTGGTACTTGGTCGGGTGGTACTCCTATTACTTACGCTTATCAATGGAAACGAGATGGTGTAAACATCGGAGGTGCTACTAATAATACTTACACTCTAATTAGTGCAGATGCTGAAACAGATATAACTTGTGTTGTAACAGCAACTAATGCGGAAGGAAGCAATTCAGCTACATCTAACACGGTAACGATCGCAGCAGAAGGAGATGCAGATGCTTTAGCATTTATCAGTGCAGCAGGCATCACAGACCCTACACAACAGAGTGCGGTTAATCAGTTGGTTCTTGACTTAAAAGCTGCGAGTATTTGGACGAAGATGAAGGCGGTTTATCCGTTTGTTGGTGGTTCGGCATCGGCTCATAAGTGGAATCTTAAAGACCCACAAGATACTAACGGGGCATATCGTTTGAGTTTCTCAGGTGGGTGGACTCACTCTAGTACGGGCGCAACGCCAAATGGAACAAACGCTACTGCTTCTACTTTTTGGGAAATGAATGATGTAGCAGGAAGAGTTGACAACTTCCATATGAGTTATTATTCAAGGACTCAAAATCCTTCGGGAGATGGTTGGGTGATTGGTCGTGGAGACACAAATGACGGCGACCCGTTGTATGGTTTAGCAATAAAAAGAGGTGGTTCTAATCTCCGTATTTTTGACCCTGCTAATTTATTTTACAGAATAAGTTCAACCGAAACTGATGGTAGAGGTTTTTACGTGGGTTCTGCTACAGCTAATAATGCAAGGGTATTCTACAAGAATGCAGGAAGCATCGGTAGTGGAAGTAGTGTATCTGCTCACGCTACATTTACAGGCTATCCAGTCTATCTTGGTGCTATGAATGGCCCTACCGTATTATATCAAAATAACGAGTGTGGGTTCTCTTCGTTTGGAGATGGTCTTAATGGTACAGAAGTAACAGCTTTAAATAACGCAGTAACTACATTCCAAACAACTCTAAGCAGAAACGTATGATAGTAGTAAAACTAACCCAAGCACAAGCGGACTCTTTAAGAGGAGTGGAGTTCATTCCTGACAACTTCTTTAACCCTATCGTCGATGCGGACGGTAATTGGTTCATCTCTATTGAAGAGCGTGATCAATGTGATATAGAGTGGGTGAAAGAGTGCGAAGAGATTCCTTATAACCCAGTTCAGGTAAATCTATTCTGATGACGGAGGCTTACGAACTAGTTAAAAAGTATGGAGTTAACGCCTTATGTTTTCTCGCTTTGTTTTGGATGAACTCCCGTCTTGAAAACGTAGAGAATAAACTTTACTCTTGTTGGGAAGCCAAAGCGGACATAATCAGACAAGTATCAGACCATAAGCAAAACAAAAGAACAATATACTATGCTATCATCCCTCACGAAGTTACCATTAGAGATACTAAACGACACATTAAAGCGTAACGGGAAGTTTTCTTCTACCTTAGTTACTATGTTCGTGTTTTCGGCAGCTTGTTTGCTGTACGGATTTATCGACTTTTTTAAAAACGGATTTAACTCTGAAGTGTGGTTTTCATTTATCGCAATTTCGGGAGGGGTGAAAATCACCGATGCTTTCAGTAAGAAAATTAAACCAACAATAGAATGAGCGATAAGTACAAAAACGTGACGATAAAAGGAAGTGTGTTTCCTGACGATCCGATTAACGACGAAAAGAAAATCTCATTCAGTAAAGAGATGATTAACGAGTATATCCCAGCCATTGAAAAGATGGGACTTACTAAAGGGATGAAGTTGCTCTGTATCATTATGGCTCACAAAGAAGGGTACTATAAAGGAACGAGAAGCTATAGAACTAATAATCCTGGTAACATAGGCAACACAGATAGCGGTGCGAATAACCAAATTAAAAACCTACAATCAGGTATTCAGCTTCAGGTAAACTACATTAACCGAATCGTTAACGGACAGCATCCCGCTTATCCACTAAATAAAAAGGTGACAATCAAACCTTTCTACTCTAAAGAAATCGCAAACAACCCGAAGACGTATGCAGGTATGAGTCCTTATGTAGCGGGATATGAGTTTAAGTTCACGGGACAGCTTGACCAATTCGTTAAGATATATTCAACGGGTGCAAGACAAGGGAACGGTTATCTAAGTATGATCATCTCATTCTTTAAGAACCACGGAATCGAACTAACCCCACAGAGTACGTTACAAGAAATCATTAAGCTATGAAACTGGATATGCGAGTAATATTTTGGAGTGCCTTTGCGTGGCTTATGGCATACTTCCTTTTGCTGTGGATAGCTACTTCTTGCACACCTCAATACCACCTAAACAAATTCTATAAGAAAGGCGGTAAGGTAGAATGTGACACAACAACGCTAATAAAGAAGGACACTTTATACATTGACGGGGACACAATCATCGTTGACAGACCGATAACAAAAGTCGAAGTCCGAACAGAGTACAAAACACGTTGGCAGACGAGATACGAATACAAGCGTTTCAGGGACACTTTAGAGTTAATCCGATACAAGACTAAGGTAGAGTATAAATATCGCACTAGAGAGGCTAAAAACGACCTTAAAACGAATCCTTTGCGACAGATTAAAGGAATGATATTTTGGGGTGTGCTTATTGTAATAGGTTTATTTGTTTATAATTGGATAAGTAAGAGATAATTAAGTATCTTAGGCGAAAATTTAAAGCCTATGTACGGAAAACAAATCAAAGAGTTTATAGCTCTTAAACTTGAAAGCACCTCGAATAATACCGCTATTGCACGGCAGGTTATTAAGGAGTTCAATTTAGAGAAGGATTTAGAAGCAGTCAGAAAGTTCGTTGCTTACCGAAGGGGTAAGATGGAAAAGAAAGGCGAAAGCCGTCATCTTAAACGACTATTTGCCGATATTGAAACGTCTTATGTTTACGCCCCAGTATGGAGAGCGGGAGAACAATACATCAACCCCACAAACATTAAAGGCGAAGTCAAGATTATCTGCATTTGTTACAAATGGCAGTATGAAGACGAAGTGCATACCCTAACGTGGGATAGTAAGCAGGATGATAAAGAGATGATTAAAGAATTTATCAAGGTGTTAGGTTCTGCGGACGAGGTGTGTGGTCACAACTTTGACCGTTTTGATTTGCGGATGATCAGAACTAGAGCAATTCAGCAAGGGGTATTGATGTATCCTAAATACAGAACACTAGACACACTTAAAAAGGCACGTAAGTACTTCTCATTTATGAGTAACAAACTAGATTATTTAGGTCACGTTTTAGAAGTCGGCAGAAAGTTAGACCACGAAGGTTTTGGTTTATGGAAAAGATGTGTCGAAGGCGAAACGAAAGAGATTAGAAAGGAAGCGTTAAAGCAAATGAGTGAGTACTGCGTTCAGGACGTTGTGTTGTTAGAAGATGTGTTCAATGTGATGATGCCTTACATCGACCACAATACGAACCACGCTGTTTTAAAGTTCGGTTATTCGGGTCGTTGGATGTGCCCTGAGTGTGGCGGTTCAAACGTTAAGTTATCTCATACCGACACAACTCCGATGGGGTATATTAAAAGATATATGAGATGCGAGTGCAAGAAGACTTATCATATTTCAAACAGAACTTACCAACAATTCATAACTGGCAGTTAATTTTCTTATATTTGTAACGATTACATTTTTCATAGTTAGGTTTTAGGAGGGGGCAACCCCTCTTTTTTGTTAAATAGTATTTACAAAATACACTCTTTTTGTATAAAGTATTTAGCGTTATGTATAATATATTAGCTTTTTTGTACACGAGAACGTACAAATGCATATTATAATATACTTTTCTTAACATTCCGAAACCCGCATAAACATTGATGTTTTAAATTTTATTCACAAAAAAGTGAAAAAATATTTTGTCAAGTCAAACCGATTACTTTACTTTGCTGAAACGATAAAAATTTTAATTATGAGAACAGAACAAGAAATCAGAGAAACTATTGAGCAAGCTAAAAATTGGATTGCTACGGTTAGAGCAAACAAAGGAAAGGATGAAAACCACACGCCAGATGCTTGCGAGCGAGTTGCAGTTAATTGGGAAGCAATGGTAATTGCTTTAGAGTGGGTACTTGAAGAAAGAAAAGGAATATGAATAAAAGAGATTTAGCAGAAGAGATGGTTGAGAAATGCATTATGAATTTACCGATAGATTTAGACACAGACAAGAGTCTACTTGAAGTTGCAAAGGATGCATTAATATCATCACTAGAAGATCAGGAATTAATCAACGAAATAAAAAAGATATGAAAACAAAAATCGAAACAATGTTAGAACTCCACCAAAAAGCGGAGGCATTACTTTACGCTGCTCAGGATATGGGTAGACGTATCGACAACCACAAAAAGAATTACGAAACGTGGTCTATCCTCGGAAACTTCGACTACAGAACTAAGTGCTTCCATCAGATTGACACTTGCGAACGTGGACAACGTAGACTTCTTTACTCTTACAAAAAGGTATTAATGCAAATAGCGGAACTATGAAACAGACAGCAGTAGAATGGTTAATAGATATTCTTGTCACGGAGAATGAAGTTATCTTGAAAGGGGAGAATTTCAAGTTATTTGAACAAGCCAAAGAGATGGAGAAAAATATTGCTCAAGAATATGCAGAGTTCTGTGTATTATGTGACAGAGAAAAATTTCCATTGTTAGACTTCAAAAGTTACATTGATCAAATTTACAACGAAACCTATAAAAACACAGACAAATGAAAGAACACGCAGAGAAAGTAGAACGCATCTGCTCACACGTTAGGGCGATGTTTGACGTAAAAGTCGATCACGATTTCGTTCCGAGAAACGACTTAACAGAAATGGTAGTAAAAGACCTTTCAGATAAATACGAAGTTAACTTAGAATTATTACATAAAATCTTATTCAAATGATTAAATTTTCAGCAGACTGGTTTAAAGATGTAGAGAAGCTGTTAAACCAAAACGTCAAAAAGACGGAAACAGAAAACGAGTTCAGACCGAACCTAGCCATTGACGATGCAAAGAGAAAGCAATTCTTTACGCATTACGATATAGATAAAATGAATAGAATCAGGGAAATCAAATTGAATCAGTTATGAAAGTAAAATATATTGAATCAGACTCATCATTGAATGACGACCTTGTAACTCTAGGGAATATATACGATGTTTTATACTTAGATAGGGATGGTGATTATTGGATAATAAACGATAAAGGAATTGAATATCCGTTAAAACCTCGTGAAGTTGAAGTATTGAAATCAGACCAAATAGTAGAATCCGTAATAAACCAATTTAAAACCCGTTCAGATATCGGAATAAAGAAATACGGAACAACACTAGAGAGAAACGATTTAAGCACGTTAGAGTGGTTACAACACCTACAGGAAGAGTTAATGGATGCAGTATGTTACATTGAAAAATTGAAGAATGACAACAAATGAGAAACTACTAATAAGCACCTCTTTACTTCCAGTACTTGCAGACTTCCTAGAAGATGCAGGACTAAAGTTCAGAGCAAAGGAGAAAGCGAACCTTGTGATTAACTCAATAAGGTCTTTAGATAAGTTCCTTTTAGACGGTGCAGAGATAGACGAATACGACCAACAGATTAACATTCAACTAGCGTTCAGACAATGGTGCGCTGAAAACTTTAAAGATGAAGACAATTAACTTAGACAAACTCAACGACGTTATAACAATCTACGGACTTAAAAACAAGTCAAGAGATAGGGCTTTAGTATGGAATAGAGCAGCGGTGTATAAGTTCCTACGAGATAACGGATTCAGCCTATGTTCAATCGGGAAGATGTTCGGTAAAGACCACGCAACGGTAATAAACGGCTTGAAAATCTACTCACTAAACGAGAGATACAATGACTTTCAATCCTACATAATGCCTATTGAAAACGAATTAGTCACAACTTTCCATTGTCATATCAACGAAAGTAACGATATTTGTCAGGACGAGATGATCAGCCTTGCGTATTTAGAAACCTTAATATCAGAGAAACTATGAAACAAATAATATTAAAAAACTTCTTATATCCAGATGGTATATATTCTCCACAAGATATGATTGACTATTTATGTGCTGTTTATGGTATTGAGGAAAAATCACTATTAGAAGAAACTATAAAACAGATAGCTATATTTAGTCAAAAATCTGAATACAGCGGATGGTTTGAAGATTATTATGACGAGTGGGTATTAAAACAGATAGAACTATGACAGACGAACTAAAACAAGAAATCTATATGACCAAGTACAAGATTAAAATGTACAAGCGAAGAGATGACTTTTACGAAGCTGAAAGATGGGAGGCTTATCTAAGTATCCTACTAGAAGATAATGGAATCACTAAAGAAGAAGCAGATGAAATTTAAAGTATTTTACTGGCTAGAAAAACACGGAATAAAACCCGCTTATCTAATCATCAACGCTAACTCTATTGAAGATGCCATAGTAAAAAGCGACATTGATCCTGAGTTAATCTACGGAATAATGGAACTAGACAAATGGATAGCATTCAACGAAGAGCGAAGAGGATTCTACAAAGACAAGCTGCCTGAGATTAAAAGGAGAAAGGTTTGTTGGGCGAAAGATTTTTTTAAGAAGAAGCAACCTTTTGGCTAAATAAACGTTATATTTGTAGAGTTACCGTCTCACATTATAGTAACAAAGGACTTTAGTTTGCCCTGCTTTTGAATGTGAAGTGAGACGCACAGGATAAGGTGGGGCTTTTTAATGCTTATAAATTATAATTATTATGGCAAAAATTGTTTTAACAGACGGTGTCGTAAACGTCAAAGAAAATTACGAGGATGTTCTTATTTTAGTTTCAAGCGGTGGAAACTGGATGGAGTTAACAGAACACAATAGAGAGCGCGAGAATTTTGATCGGTCTTTAGGAGTCACATCAGACTATCGAATTGTGATTAGTATTAACCACATTCAATGTATTAAGCCGTGAACAGCTACGAACTAAGCAGAAACTTTTTTGATTGGTGTTTTGAGAACCCCGAAAAAGTCACACCGAACCACGTTGCTATCTATATGTTTTCAATTGAGCATTGCAATAGGTTAGGATGGAAGAGTAAGTTTGGTTTTCCTACTCAGATGGCTATGGATGCTGTCGGTATAAAGAATTGGAGAACGTATTCAAAAGCATTAAACGATCTTTGTGAATGGGGGTTTGTTGATATGTTGGAGAAATCAAAAAATCAGTACTCATCTTGTATAATTGCCATTGTAAAAAATACAAAAGCAAATACAAAAGCACTTACAAAAGCAACGCAATCGCACTTACAAAAGCAAGTCAATAGCATTGCAGTCATAAATAAACCTAATAACAATAAACCTAATAACATAGAAGAGCGCAAACATACGTTTGCTACTTCACTCGCTCCATTCAAGGATGTTTATGGTCGTGCTATGTTGGTTGAGTTCTATGAGTACTGGAGTGAATCAGACCTAAACAACAAAAAGATGAAGTTTGAAATGCAGAAAACGTTTAGTGTAGAAAGAAGGTTGAAAACGTGGGCAAAGAAAGCGAAGGAGTTTGGATCAGCTTTACCGATTGATGAACAAGGAAAAACTAAATTTGTATGGGAATGAATGGATTTAAAGTAACAAGTCCGCAGGACGTCCTAAACAACCTTTTTAATTATCGGGATAACTACCACGAGAAAGGTGTTTACTTAGGGTTTGAAAAGATAGATGAGTTCTATTCTATGCAGTTGGGTAATTGTACGGATTGGACTGGGTTTCCGATGAGTGGTAAAACTCAGGTGTTAATGGAACTACTACTAAACACCTCTTTGTACTATGGTTGGAAGCATTTGATTTATTTTCCTGACGTTGGTAATAACGTTGAAATCATAGCAGACTTTATTCAAAAAAAAACTAGCAAGTCCTTCGACCCTAAAAAACCTAACGCAATTACTAACGATGAAATCGAAAAGGAGATTGAATGGATAACAGAACATTTCAAAGTACTTACGAAGACAGATGTGAAAGCAAAGATGACACCAATGGAGTTTTGGGACTACGCTGTGGAGTTGAAAAAGACTGAAGGACTACACACGGCAAGTATTGATAGTTGGAAGGATATGTTTCACGATTACGAAAAGTACGGAGGCTATGCTACATATTTGGAGTTTGCTTTACCTTACAGAAATCACATCGCAGAAGAACATAACTTGCATTTGCACACTATCATACACCCTAAACTAACTGAAAAGGAGAATGGTAAAAGGTCTGTTCCTACTCCTTACGATCTGAAAGGAGGTTCTGAATGGTTTAACTCAGGTAAATGTATGATTACGGTGCATCGTCCGATACTGGAAGAGAATATAGCTGAAATCCATTTCAACAAAATTAAGCCTCGTTCTGTTGGTAAGATAGGACATTGTGAGTTAAGGTTTGATTTAAGCACTTTAACGTACTATGATTTAGATGCTGTAGCAAGTGGACATACAAAAGTGTACGCTGCACCTCGTGGAGAAACACGAAACTCTAAAATTCTTGGAAATGAATACGATAATTTCTACAAACCATTAACACAAAACACTAACTTTGACGACGGGCTACCGTTCTAAAACACGAATTATGAAACAACAGATACTTAAAACAAGGTTAGACTTAAACATCTTACTCAACCATTTGCTTTTTAGGGCAAAATTAGACTCCCTGACGAACGAAAAGAAAGAAGTAATACTAAGAGATGCCGAAGGGGTAGAAGATGCGCTCAATCTTCTTAAAACACTTGAAGCAGAAATAGAGAAACAATACAAGTTAAACTCAAGATTGTACGTTGAGAATCTAAGGTTAAAGAAAACAATGTTAAAAGAAGAAAATTACGATATATGAAACGTTGTAAAAACTGTAAACAACCATTTACTCCTATACGATCTACTTTAGAGAAGTACTGCCAAAAGGATGAATGCCTCCGTGTTTTTGTAGCTGAAGCAAAAGAGAAAGCGTGGAAGAAAAAGAAAGCCATCAAGAAAGAGGAATTAATGACGGTTCAAGACTACGTTAAGATTGCTCAACAAGTGTTTAACAAGTACATTAGACTACGTGACAAAGATAAAGGTTGTATAAGTTGCGGTAAACAGCTGGTTGGTAAGTTTGATGCTGGGCATTTTTATAATGCCAATAACCATTGGTCGGTAAGATTCGACGAAAGAAATGTGCACGGGCAATGTGTAAACTGCAACCAACACAAACACGGAAACTTATTAGAATACAGAGTAAGATTAATGAGTAGGCTAGGCTATGGAATGGAGGGTATCAGTCATATGTATAATCTTGAAATGGACGCTAGAAAAACACGGAAATACACTATCGAAGAACTTAAAGAAATCATATCCACCTATAAACAAAAAATAAAAAATTTAGAATAACCCATTGTCAATTCAAAAATAAGTGTAACCTTTGTATAAATTTAAAACCGATAACTATGAAAAAAGAATCATTTGAAGATGCAATTCCAAAGCCGTCTAACATTTATTTCAAGCTATGGAAAGCAAAGCACGAAATTAAAGGGGTAACTAAATGTAAAGACAACCCGTTCTTTAAGTCTAAATACGCAGACCTTAACGCTATTTTAGATGCAGTTGAACCAATCCTACTAAAGTACGACCTAATCATCTTACAACCTATCCTTGATGGTCACGTAGTAACTCAGATTATCGACTGCGAGAATGGAGATATGGTAGAGAGTAGACTTCACTTACCAGTTGTAACCGATCCACAGAAACAAATTGCGGGTGTGACTTATTTCCGTAGAGCAACTTTGCAAAGTCTGTTGAGCCTTCAAGCAATCGACAACGATGGTAATGAGATTACAGAGGCGGTCAAAAACACGAAGCCTACTATCTCTCAAGAAAGATTTGAAAAAGCACTAACAGCAATAAGCGAAGGTAAGGCAAAGAAAGAAGACCTTATGAAGTTTGAGTTAACGGATATACAAACTAAAGCACTTCAGTTGTTATGATAAAGATTAGATGTTCAGCACTAGGTAAGATAATGACAGAGCCTCGGAGTAAATCTGAGGCTTTATCTGAAACCGCAAAGAGTTACATTCAGGAGTTGTTTAAGGAAAAGGAACTAGGAATCTATAAAGATATTAGTTCACGCTATCTTGACAAAGGAATACAGCTTGAAGACCAAGCAATTCAATTCGCCTCTGAGGTATTGGGTTGGGACTTCGTGGTTAAAAACACGGAACGCTTTACAAACGATTGGATAACTGGCGAACCTGACATAAACACGGAAGACTTACTAGCCGATATTAAATGCAGTTGGTCAGGTAACACCTTCCCGATGTTTGACGAGGTACTAAAGAACAAAGACTACTATTGGCAGTTGATGGGCTATATGATGCTTACGGGTAAAGACAGAGCCGAGTTAGTCTATTGCTTAATGAACACCCCCTTTGAGATCGTTGAAGACGAAGTAAGGAGAGAGCATTGGAAGTTACATCTAATCGAAGAAGACTTGGATGTAAGGGAAGCGGTTCAGATGAGTCACGACTTTTCACATATCCCTGACCATTTGAGGGTTAAGCGTTTCATCATAGAAAAAGACGAACAAGCCTTTGAACGCATTAAAGAAAAGTGTATATTAGCAAACGAATATTATCAACAACTTAAAGAAAGATTATGAGCAGTCTAATTAATTTCAGCATCAAGAATGCTAACGGAACGTACGATAAGTACACAATGTCTATCAGTGACGCACAAGACAACTACGGCAATAACGTAGCGGTGTGGGTTCAACAGACGAAAGAAGAACGAGAAGCAAAGGTTCAAAAGAAGTATGTAGGTAATGGAAAGGTTCAATGGACTGATGGCACTATCAACAAAGCTGAGTATGTAGAGCAACCTACTGCCTCGATTAAGTCAACAAGCGAGAAGATTCAGGATTTGCCTTTTTGATGAGAAAAACACGAATTAAAAAAGACCTGAGACTAGTCCTGCGTGAAAGAAAGCGTAAGGACTGGTTTCGGTTTTTATTTGTAAACGGTTATAACTTTGAACGACTAAACCCTGAAGAATGATTGAAACAGAAGGTGAGTTGTTTTGGTATTTAAAAGGTCGATACTTCAAAGACCTTGAGAAGTCAAAAGACGTAATGTCGAAGTACGATTGTTTCAGCAGAGAATACAAAACGATCATTGAATTGAAATGTCGCAGGGTACACTATGACGAGTTGATGATTGAAAAGATTAAGTACGATTTTCTTTCGTCTATAGGTTGCAAAGCGTTGTACATTAACTCAACTCCTAAAGGTGTTTACTCGTTTGATATAAGCGAACTGAAACCCGAATGGATAACAGACAAGATAATGCCTAAAAACACGGACATAGATAATTCAGATGAAAGAAGAGAGAAGACATACGCACTCATTAACATATCTAAGGCTAAATTGATATGAGTAAAATATACAGAGTAAATAACGCAAGGCTAATAGTAGACGGTAGGACTTATAGGTCAGGAGATATACTTAGACCTGAAGACTTGAAGAACGTTTCTTTAGATACATTGGTGAGACGGGGTACACTATTAGAGTTGGACTCCGACTTTTTAGTTTTAGGCAAACCTGAAGTAAGCAAGAATAATGAACCTAACTTTAAGAAGCGTTTAGCTATTGTTACTGGTGTTTGGAAACGTCCCGAGATATTCGAAATCTTCGCCAATCAGACTAAGAAACTTAAACACAAAGACGTTGATATAGTTGTGATCGTTGCAGGTTCAGAAGGTAAGGAGTCAAAGTCTATGGTAGAAAAACACGGATTCAAATACATAGAGATTAAGAATCAACCTTTAGCGCACAAGATGAACGCCACTACTTTACTAGCAAAAGAGTATAACGTTGATTATGTTTTATGCGTTGGTAGTGATGACATAATAACCCAAAAGCTATTTAATGTATATGTTCAAGAGATGCAGAACGGAACTGATTTTGTCGGAGTATTGGATTGGTATTTCTATGACACTAGAACAGATAGGTTTGCTTATTGGGGTGGTTATATAGATTCAAGGCGAGGGCATACTTGCGGTGCAGGTAGACTACTGAGCAGGAAGTTAATGGATGCTTTTAGTTGGAGTCCGTGGAATATCGAACACAGCCACATATTAGATGACTCAATGCAGAAGAAACTTAAAGACATTGATCACTCTAGTTATATCTTTAGATTGAAAGATAAAGGAGTTTATGGTATAGACATTAAGTCCAGTACTAATATGACTCCGTTCCAACTTTGGGATAATACTAACTACATTGAAGCCACTAAAGAGTTAAGGAAATGTGTGGAATAAACGCAGTAATAAACGGAACGCTTTCGGATGTTCAGCATCTACAACGTAAAGCATCAAGAAGAGGAACAAAGTTAAGACTACATTGTTTAAGGGATGCATTTATATACTTTGATTGGCTACCGATAACAGATGACAACGCGCCTGAGCAACCTTTCCAAAGCGGGAAGGTTTTGGTGTTTATGAATGGTTACATT
>Ga0255186_1000149_pt1 | contig 12235 bp, 19 predicted proteins | sample Miss_Cont_RepC_0_FD_183635 | JGI IMG/M metagenome (GOLD analysis project Ga0255186, IMG submission 183635) | Freshwater microbial communities from Mississippi River, Louisiana, United States - Miss_Cont_RepC_0h | ecosystem: Environmental > Aquatic > Freshwater > River | place: USA: Louisiana...
GTCGGTTTAAACGGAAACTCAAGAATATAAATTTTCCTTTCCCTCAAATAACTAATTGCGTTTTCTAATTTAGAAGGGGATGTCATTTTTCATCTCCAAAATTGAATCGCGCTGTTTAGTTGATTGATGCCCTTGAGTCGGTTCTTGAATAGCCAAACTCATGTATTTGTTTCCATCTTTCGATGTTTTTAACCACGCGCTAATGTAAAAATCTTTACCATTTATATTCAATTTTCCTTTGTAATCGGGTTGTTTTTCGGTTTCTTTTTTATCGTTTTTGAATAATGCGCCGCTGTTTGTATTATCGTATGCCATTTTTAAACTCCAATCACGTTATCGAAAAGTTCATCTACTTCCGCAAGAAATTTAATTGCTGCGGCTTCTACTGCATCCAGTTCTTCTTGTGTTGGTTCGTAGAGTTTCACGAACATTTGTTGCTTGGGCGGAAATCTTGGGTCATAACTTACAAACCAGATTTTTTTCCGTCCGGTGCAAAGGGCTTGAACACACATCTGCGGTTTATATTCTTCTGGAATATTCTCTTTGTCAAGTAAATATTTAAGATGCGTCATGGATGATGGACATTTGGTTTCAATCAAATTCCCATCGCTTGTAAATCCATCTGGCGATGCACCAAAATTTTCGATTATTGGGTGAGGAACAAATCCTACGTCTTGAATCAAAATGCCGGTTTCACTCTCGAATTTTTCTTTCGCCAATGGTTCATGGTCAATGCCCCATTGCATTGCCGCATTAACGTATTTCGGAACAATAATATCTGTCATGCGTTCCGTAACAATTTCCATTTTTAATTTAATGCGTTCGGATGTGTCTTTTCCTTTTTGCGTAAATGACATTGCGTCTGCCATGCGCGAAGCGGTTAATTTCCCAATGCGTTGATTAAACCAATCGCCATTGCCTTGTTGTTTGTTTTCTTCTCTCATTTGAGTTTTGCTTTCGCAAGGTCTTTTATTGCTTGAAGCATTACCCGTTCATCGGGATTGAGTTCTGACCATACCTTTTGTAAATCTGCCAATGAATCTGAATTTTCGATTTTGAATTTTAAAGTTTCATAATCGCCGCAGTTTTCTTTATTAAAGTTTTGAGTTTGAACAGAAGCATTGCCATCATCGTCCTCTGGCGCAATGCCACAAGCTGCCATTAAAGAACCTCGTCGGCAATAAGTTAATGCGCTCATATAACCTTGCGCATCATGCTTAACCGCAGGAAAAAACAACTTCCCGCCTGAAAGCTGTTCGCCAGATTCATGTAGGAAAATAGTTTCAACTACTATGCCATTATCATGCGGGTGCGTTGTTTGAATCAGAGAAATACAATTATCATTTAACGCATTCATTACTGCATCAACGCAAGAAGCCAAATCAGCGTAACGACTTTTGAAATGCGGATTAACCGAGTTTTTCAACGCCGGTGTGAATTGCTTTTGTGCCGCCAGAAATGCTGCTGCGATTGCTTTCATGTTTTGTGCTTTCGTATGTGTTTAGAATGTCAATCAATTTATCAGTCAAATATTGACCGTTAAAATGAATGTCGGGGTTATCACGCAAAAATTCCGCCATACCTAAAAAACTACCAAATGCTATTGCCTTCTCGTCTGACATTTGTCACCTCCGATTTAAATCATAAATTGTTAATTTTAAAAAAGCAAGGTTTTTTTAACAATTCAAGGGGGGGGGGTTGCGTTTGCCTGAATATTAGGGCATAATTACTTCGCCTGTGAAAAAGACAGGTCGCTCTGTGGTGGAGTGTGGAACTCAGTTAAGCCCTTACGCATGGGTTTTGGTCTTGATGTAGCGACTTTACTGGGTTCGCGCTTCATCATCGCCACGACCTGAACCCAGCCGTAAGGGTTTTTTCATTGGCCGCACTGTCCGCGATAGCAAAGAGCCTGCATGGGCTGCTGACAAGAAAACACATGGAGCGCGCTCACACGGGGCGTATCCTTCGCGGCGTGTCAGAGAGCGACCGCGCAAGATAGACGGTTCAATGGTGAGACAAGCCGATTATCGAGAACTCTCTGCCTTCGGGTGCTGTAGGAATCTCAGGAATCATTGGGAGACTGGCAGAAGTGATATGGGCTATCACCTTTGGGGAACCTATGCTTATAAGAAACGATACATTTTTACAGCAAATTAAAGACTTTAGTGGGTTAAAGTTTGATTCGATTTCCCCAACGGACATTGATGGTTTTCTTGATTTTGGTAACAAACTATTTGTTTTTATTGAAACCAAGTTTGGGGATTCACAGCTTCAATACGGCCAGCGTCTAGCCTTAGAACGCTTATGCGATGCAACCCATAATCCGCCATCGCGTAATTCAATTGTTTTAATAACTCGGCATGATACCCAAGCCGGTGAAAAAATTGATTTGGCAGAAAGCGTTGTCTTTCAATATCGCTTTGATAAAAAATGGGCAAATTGCGAACCAATTTGTTTATTAGATACAATAAATCTATTAAGAATCAAATATTTACAAGATACACAAAAATAATTCTTGCCTTTTGGATAATTAACAATTTATGATTGTTTCACCTTAACCAAAGGAGACATGACATGACACAAAACGACATTATCAAGAATCATCTGAAAACCCATAAAACCATTACCACCCTTCAAGCATTTTCCATGTATGGCATTACCCGCTTGGCTTCACGAATTTTGGAACTGCGCGATTCTGGAATGAAAATTTCTGGATATATGATTGATGTAAAAAATCGACGCGGCGAAATTGTGAAAGTCAAAAAATATTATGTGAGTAAATAATGGACATTGGCGGAGAATTTACAACAATCGTCATTGACATTGACGGAAATGAACATGAAGTTAATGTGCAATATAAAGGTTATTTTTTCCCAGCAAAATTGAATGGTTCTCCCGAAAATTCATATCCAGCTGAAGGTGAATTAACTGAATTGGAAGTTGATTTACCTGCCGGAATTGAATTTGATGATTTAGAAGATTATTTGCACAACAAAGCATGGGAGCATTTTCAAAATGGAAGATTTTGAAATTTTCTGGAAAGCATACCCTCGTAGAGTAGCGAAAGCAGTTGCGCGGAAAGCGTGGTTGCAAACCGCAAAAATTAGACCGCCATTAAATGAATTGCTTGCAGCAATCGAAAATCAATGCCAATCCGAACAATGGCAAAAAGATAATGGTCAATTTATCCCACACCCCGCAACATGGCTTCGTGGCGAACGATGGTCTGATGAAATGGAAATTGATGTTCCAAAACAATTAAGCAAAACCCTCGGCACAATCGTTGCTCTTGAAAGTTGGAAACGTGAACTGGTTGAAAAGTGAAATTATTGAAGGTCTGCAAAAATTGTTGGTTTTGCGACTTAAAAATTCTCCGGCCAGCGATACTATTACAGCAACGGCAATGGTTTGGTATGAAAGTGTTATATCAAGACCTATTGCTTGGAATGAACAGTTAGACAGGAAACGCATTAAAACGGCTTTTAGCGAGTTATGCGCAACCGTTGATATCTTTCCCGCCCCCGCACAATTTCTTCGCGTCCTGCCCCCGCGCGAGCAAGCGTTGTGCCTACCGCCGCCGCAATCTAAAGAACTCTCTGCGGAGAATCGGGAAAAGCTGGATTTATTACTCAAAAAGCTAAGAAAAATTTAGAGGCGTGTGGTGAAATTGGTAAACACAAGAGACTTAAAATCTCTCGGCTAATGCCTTGCCGGTTCGATTCCGGCCACGCCTACCATCAAGTAAAAAGTCTGGTTCCTTGCCGGTCAATAATTAAAGCGGCTTTTCTTGGTTTAAATTCTGGTGCATTAGGAACAGAAATATGACACCAAGAATCAAATTCCAAGATAATTTGGTCATAAGGTATTCCAGCATTGATACATGCTTCCACAACTTCACGCGGTTTCATTCCCGGCACCCGTATATCCGCAGCACAGCCCAGACGATGCTGACTGCTATCTTTGCTTCCTACAGAATCATTTACTTTCTTTGAACGAAAACCAGAATTAATCATTACTGGCTTACCACCTACAGCAGCCTTGACTTGCTGTAATAAAGCCGCCAATCGCGTTAAATTAGCAACTTCAGTTTCGTTTGGAGTGTTATCCCATCCGTTGCGGTCTGCGGCCTCTGAGCGAGTAAGCTCCTCAAGTGTGAAATTGGCGGAGAGAGGAGTAGTCATTATTGAGCCTGATATTAAAGATTAGAGCCTTTTCGCAAATTATCTATTGCGGGGATTATTTGCAAATTTTCAAATTCGTGTTTACCGCCTTTTGATAACGGTATTATATGGTCAACATGGAACCTTTCACCTAAAGACATAGCTGTATAAAAGTCTCTAAGCGCATAGACCTGAATAATATTTTTGTCAGTTTCTACGCGAATAAGACTTCTTCGTTTTGCGTTATCAGATAATATTCTCGCTTTGTTTCGCAGCCTGTCATTGCGCTTCCACTTTGCAATTTTTTCTGGGTTGCAAACTCTGTATTTTCTATTTCTTTCAAGTTTCTTGTCGTAGTTTTTCTGCACACTTCGCTTAACAGCGTCCCTATGCGCTTGAGGATTAAGTTTCCTGCGCTCTTTCATTATTTTTGCATAGCAAGATTTGCATCTTCCTTGACGGCCGTCTTTTAGTCTTGAATCAGGACTAAACATGATTAACGGTTTATCAAAACCGCAAGATAGGCATTTCTTCATTGCTTTTTACGCATATCTACTATTTTTTCCATCGTCCTGCCACCAAAATAAAACGACATGATGACCATTCCCCAAGTTCCAAGAAGCTCGACATAGTTGTTGTTCACCTCAATATCCCACGCAGACATTAAGCCGAATACAGTATAAGTAACGAGGATGAACACAAGGGTCATGGGCCGGATATTCTTTGATAGCCAGCTATCGCTGCCCATGTCAGCTTTGAGGCGTTCGGTAAGTTCGTGCTGCTCGGTTACATCGGCGTTAAGTTGAGCCAGTTCGCCGTTTTGCTGCATTTCCAGCAGCTTCAGCTTGGCTTGTTCCGCAGCCTGCGCGTCAGGGAAGAACTTGTCAATCAGCTTTGCGCCAACGGATAAAAGTGCGGGAATCGGAATCATTTTTGCCTCGCAGTGTGAACTTCGCTGTCACCCTTTTTCACTACGACTTTATCGCTTTCCACAGATACAGACATTGGGTCGCGGTCAGCCATGCGGTCAAGACGTTCAATGAGTTGTTTCATGACCTCAAACTCCGGCTTATCCTGCTTCGGAGTAGCCCCGGCAATGCCGTTCATCATAGAAATCAAAGCGGTAAGACTGGCGCCAAGCAGCCCCATTACCGCAGCCATCTTGGATTCTTCCAACACGATAGACGCTCCGACACCTACGCATACGATGAGCGTGATGTAGAAAAGCCCTTGCTTACCGATAGTTTTACCGGCAACTTCCTTGGCCGATTCTGGCTGAATAACTGGCTCGTTCATTTTCCAGAAACCTTTGTAACAATACCTGCCCAAAGTGCTGCGGCAAGTGCTAAAAATACCGCCGCAACCACCGCCATAGTTCCATAATCTGAATACTTGCGAAGTCTTTTACCGAACCTTAAATCTTCTCTGAATTCTTCAACTTGCTGCGGGTCGTCAATATCAACACCAAGTATTGCAAAAACTTTTTTTACTGATTTATCAGCAATATTCTGGCATTGCGGATTAGACAAACAATCCATTTGTTCACCCGTAAAAGTCGGTTAAAAATTGCTTAGATTGTATAGGACTTCTTCCGGCGGAACAAACTTGCTTGAATCAAATTCCACGGATTCCCACCATAAAAATTGATTTTTTGACAGGCAATCCCTGCTTTTTAATAAATTGACATTCTCTGGATACCCGTAAATGTTGGGGTCTGATACTGACCATAATACTATTCCCCGTTTTCCAGATAACGAGGCTAAATGCTGGATGAAACTATCGCAAGAAATCCATACCCTGCAATCTTTTATTAACTGTTTAATCTCAGGTATTGATAAGTTTTTCCTGAAGTCAGCGGTTAGCTGTTCTTCCCCTTCTATACCAATTTGAATTACCGGCTCATTTATGCCTTCAATAATTTCTTTCCAAAAAGGATAGTTTTTAGGATTGGTTTTTCCATTGGATAATTTTTTGGAGTAGGGGCTAATCAAAATCATAGATATAGTTTTCTGTATGCTTTTTCTATGCTTTCAGTCCAGTTCCATTCCGCCATTTTTTTATAGATATTCCATTGGTCTAAATCGCCAAACAATGCTTGGGCTTCCGCAATAGGTTTACAAGGTATGATTTCAGGATAGCAACCAAATACCACTGGATTCTTTATTTCTGGAAGAATCTTGCTGAATACAACGTGGTCGCCCATTCCGTTGTTTAAAACAACAATAGTCTTTTCTTTATAGTTAATAATATTTCTGAATATTCTTTCGTCATGGTCAAACATTTCCTGCTTTTGACCGTCGCGGATTCCGCCTTTTGGGTTTTTCATGTGCCATGTAATAGCATTAGGCACCGTTAATAATACAAAACCCCTTTGGTGCAGACCGTAGGAAAATAATGTTTCTTCCCTATGCGCTACCCTAGACAATCCCAAGTTGTAATCGTGTATTCCCGCACGATACAGAAACGAGCAATGTAGATGCTCAACAGACTTTACCTGTTTTATGTTTTTCCATTGAACGCTTGGCTCGTTATCAATATTCTCAAGAAGTCCAGTAGGGTCTGAATTCTCAAATAATAATGGCGGAGTCAGAATTGCACCGCCAACCGCGCCTACCTTATCGTCAATGTAACTAGATAAAGTCTCCAATACATTAGGTTCCGGTATTGCATCATCATCGACGCGCCATACCCAATCGAACCCCATTGTATTTGCTGCTTGGTGTATATGGTGCTGACCTTTCTTACCAGCAAACAACCATTCCCACTGAATACCTTTAATGTCTAATATTCTAAAGAAATGCTGGTATATAAATTCATTCCGCATATCCTGCGGTTCGTCATTATCATCAAAAATTACCAGCTTATCCGGTAGCTTTGTTTGATTGATAATCGCATTTAAGACTAAAGGAAGGGTAGAAAAGTATCTTCCCTTTGTAGCAACAGAACATAAGATTTTACTCATTGGTGAAACTCATAATCATCAGATTACATCTATTGCTTTCACTAATTGGTATTGCTTGCTCAGTAATATTTCCATGCTCAGAAATATAGTTAATGTTAAATCCAGAAAAATGTGTTTCATTTAATCCATGTAATTTGTGATGCTCACCCCAAAATCCTTTTGGCTCGTTCCACGGACAAGTAATTAGCAGTCTTTTGCAATGCTTCTTTAATCTCTCCGCAAGCTCTAATCCATTGTCTAAATGCTCAATAACTTCAAACGCAATAATCGTATCGTATTGCTCTAAATCATAAGTGTTAATATCTGCGTAAACAAATTCGCAGTTTGGCTTCCAGTTTTGTTCTTTTGCGATGCTTACGATAGTTTGGTCGTAATCAAGTCCTACATACTCAATATCACTTGGCAGGAATTGAACACCGTAACCAGTAGAGCATCCTATTTCTAGTATTTTCTTGCCGTATAAATTACGGTTTGCCCATTGGTATCTTTGCGTTTCCCTCGGAAAAACAGCGTCGCCTTTAAGAAAGACTGCGCGTTCGTAATTATTGCTTAACTTCCAGCGATACCATTCTGGATTATATTTCTTGGCCAGCTTTAACGAGTTAATCAAAAATGTCTGATTCCAATTTTTTACCAAATTAGAATCGTGCATAGTTCCTTCCCCTTCGTGAAAGATAGGAAAGTTACCGGAATACCATTTAGGGTTATCAGTAGGCGTTACTTCTAATACTGAATTTAATTTGAATCCAGCATTTTTTGCTCTGATACAAAAATCGGTATCTTCAGAACCGCCAACTTTAAATTCTTCGCTTAATAGGCCAATTTTCTGAAATACTTTTCTGTCTATCATTACGCAGAAAAATACAAGAAACTCAGAATTTGCTGGCTCGGAATATTCTTTAATAATACCGCTTATTCCAAAGCAATCATCTTCCAAGAATGGCGCTTCTAACTGGTGCAGCCATTGATTCTTTTGCTGCTCTAAAAGCAAAACATCATTGTTAAGAAGAATGATTTTTTCTGCGGTAGATACTTTAATGCCTTCATTGGTTGCTTTGGCAAATCCAATAGGCTCATCATTCCAAACAGTTTTTAAATTTGGTATTGATGTATATAGATAATTTAGATATGCTTTTGTGTTGTCAGTGCAACCATTGGCGGAAATTACTAACTCAATATCTTCCATGGTTGACCACTTAATAAGTGAGTCAACGCATGGTTTAAGATATTTTTCGCAATTATTGTATGTTGGTATAACTATCGTATATTTCATCTTGTTTTGTTTAATTTAATATTGTCATACAAAAATAAGACCGAATGAATCAGTAGGAAACAAAAATCAGGCAGCGGCAGCCTGTTGCCAAGGATTAGGCAAAGTTTGAATAGCCGGTGCAATCTGTTGCTGAATCTGCTGCTCTACGGCAAGTTGGGTAGCGTCTTTATCCACACCGCTATTCCAGCACCAGCCCAAGACTTGGTCTTGAGTCAGTTGGTCGTAGGGGGTGAAATCACCGCCGGTATAAGTGAATCCGCAAGAACCATAAACGGTTCCGTAGGTATCAGCAAATACACCATTACACCGCCAGTGAGCAGTGATTACAACATCAGACTCGCCATCCTGCTGAACGGCGCATTGCATTTGCTCGATTGTCCATGTGAACTGAGTTTCCATTTGTTTCTCCTTTATTGAGCTTCTAATGCTGCGATACGGGAGCGGAGGGACTTTACTTCAGCAATCAGATTGGCGATTATCTCTGCGTTTGAGTAGTCCATACCTTGCATTTCTTCTCCGTCTTTTTCTCCAGTGACTACTTGTGTCCTACTCACTTCCTGCACTTCATGAGCGATAAGACCAACAAACGGAGAACCATCTGCTTTCCACGTTCCCTCTACCGGATTAAGGGAATCAATGTATGCACCGCTGTTTTTTATCGGGCCAGTGACATTCTTCAGGCGGTAGTCTGATGAGGTGTTGTAGGCAGTTGCTGTTGTTGTGACAGAGATTGTGCCGACACTAGAACCAGAACGGTTAAAATAGTAAATAGTTCCGTCTGAACCAATCCTATTAAAAGACCCGCAATCAGAATCAGAAGAAACAAACAAACGGTTCTTCCAAATTGCAGTCGTTCCGGTTCCCGTGGTGTCAGCCCACGGGTTGACGTTTGTGCCACCCACCAGCAACTCACCCGCGCTGGTGATACGGGCGCGTTCGCCGCCACCACTACCACCCTGATACGTTTCAAACACCAAATAACCATTGCCAGAACCAACAGACACGCCACCAATTCTTGCAACACGGCCAGAGTTGAAAGTTGTGCTTGATGTCTGAAATGACAGGTAGTTGTCTGATGCAACTGTCAGTTTGTCATTAGGCGAACTCGTACCAATCCCTACGTTGCCGGAGGAGTCGATACGCATCCGTTCGGTGTAAGTGACTGCATTTCCCGCTGTGCCGGAGGCTGAACTCGTAGACCATACGTGAGCGCCGGAGCTAGGGTCTTGTGCGTAATAAAGTGCGTATCCAGTACCAACAAATTTATCTCCGCTGTTATAAACAGCATTTGCTTGCAGTTGCATAACGCCAGAAGACACCCAATATCCAACAGGCGAACCACAATTTTGAACTGTTGTTCTTGTTGCTGTTGATGGGGAGCCACCAATCCCTACGTTACCGGAGGAGTCGATACGGGCGCGTTCTAGTTTTGTGCTTCCATTGTTGCCAGAATAAAAAGTAATCGGCCCAGCCCAAGCACCAATAGAACAAGCACTACCATCAGAAGCAAATCCACTTCCGCTACCGGCATCAGAAACAGTAGCAGCGTTCTGAAGTTTTAGTTCGGTTCCAATGTTTCCAACACCAACAACAGAACCAGAACCAGAAACGTGAAGTTTATAACTTGGCGAACTCGTCCCAACACCCAGACTCGTTCCATCAAACACCAGCGCACTGCCCGTGGTCAGGACTTTGGAGCCATCAAGGTAGGCCACGCCGTTGGCGGTGCCGCCGTTTAAAGTGACCGTGGAAGATGTAGTGAGCGTCGTAAACGCACCAGTATTCGGTGTTGTTGCGCCAATGGATGTGTTGTCTATCGTGCCGCCGTTGATGTCGGTGGTGGTCAGGACGGACGATCCAATCGTCATTACACCAGTGCTGTCTGCAATCGTCGCAGAGGCCGTGCCATCCTTGGCCTTGATATTGGTGACTTCTACGTTAGTAGCGTCTAGCGTCGTAACATTAGCTACGTTAATCGTGACATTGCCGCTACTAATGGATACGTTTGACAGACTTGCATTAGCAATCGAGCCGCCAGTAATGTTTACGTTCGACAGCGATTCAGCGCCATTTGCCATGCCATTGATGGCAACAGCAACGGTGCTAAAGTTATTGTCAAGCTGACTAAGGGGTATGCTTGCGTTTGCGTTAGCAAAAGTATTCGGAATAACTACGGGAAGTGCCATGATTAGAACCTCGCTCTCAATTCGTGTTCGTATTGCAATCCGCTGATCGTAAATGGAGTTGCGTTTGCAGTAATCGTCATGCCAAGATATTTGCCATACATTTTTGCGTCAGAACGATACAGATAATAACCGGCACCTGGATTAACACTATTCGTCCATATAACAACATTAGAACTATTGTTAATCCAGTTAATAGACGCAAGACTGTTATTTATCCATTGCGTCGAGTTTGCAAAGACAATAGGTGGTGACTGTGCCGACTCAGAATCTACATAACCAACCATTACAACAGGAAGATTGCCAAGTGTAGCCTCAATACCAATCTTTAATGCCTGCTTATCCCTGATTGGATCGCCCATTGGCATCAATGCAGTTTCTATCAAAACATCTACGCCAGTTGTATCGTCGTAATAAAGGCGATGAAGGTCTGTTCCTGTTGTGGAATAAGCGTTCAGTATGTTGTCATCAAACGCATTGGTTATGAAAAAACCATTAGTAAGCTGGTTAGAGAAAAACCACTTTCTCTCGAAAAACACAGCCTGTATCCACTCATCTGTTCCATTGTTGTCGTATTTAAAATTCCATACGGCACACAAAATATTGTTTATCAGGCACTGTCCTCCATTAACCTCAGTATTGAAGTCAATCAGAGGGAAGATTCCGTCAAGCGGATCGCTAATCTTTGTCGTAGTGGAACCTACCAACGCATAAACTCCATACTCGTTCATAAACAGGATTGAACGAAAATACGGGAATATTGCGTGGTTTAGCTTTGTGCCAATAGACGCAGATACGTTTGTGTTGGTAAACAAAGATACGCCAGTAGCAGGATCAATGCGAACGTCTGAAAATACGTTGATTGAATCCTCACCAAACACATACAGGAAGTTGTTTGCAGACAGAATCCTGATAATGTCTGTGCGAAGCGTAGAGTCTGTGATGGTCAGGAATCCAGCAGATACGTTGTAGAAATCGTTGAACGTATCAGCCGCCGAGTAAAACACAGTCCTACCATCAGCAATCCATGAGCGTCCTGAGAAAGTTGCTACATCAATACCGTTTTGGTCTAGGATCGTGCAAGTTACATTGGCATTGCTACCAGAGCCAGTAATGGTGACTGTCGGGGCACTTGTGTAGCCGGTTCCGGCCTCCGTAACTACAATCTCTGAGACTGCATTAGCTGTTACAACAACCTCACCAGTAGCCTGTATTCCGTTGGCCTGGTTAGGAGCGCCAAAGGTTACGGTAGTATTTGCGGCGTATCCAGAGCCGCCGTTATTGATGGTAATGGAATTGACGCTACCAATGTCATGCAGGTCAGTGCCATCCCAAGTCTTGTATCCGTTGTTAGGATCAATAATCAGGGCGCGTTCATTCTTCCACTGCGTTGCCATAACGCCAGTGTTTGAGAATGTTCCTGCATTTGCAATGTTACCAACAGAACCTGTGCCTACGTTCACATACTGTGCGCGGCCATTGTCCTCAAATGCCAATATATACTCAGTGTTGTTGATGTTTACACTGGTCATATATGTCACGGTATTTGCAAACGTGACATTGGCAAGCTGGCTGGCTGCGTTCAGAATCTTGATATTACCGTAGCCAATCGGCATGGCGTTTTCCATCCAGGAAAACTCGCCATTATCAATAACGG
>Ga0255186_1000154_pt1 | contig 11899 bp, 8 predicted proteins | sample Miss_Cont_RepC_0_FD_183635 | JGI IMG/M metagenome (GOLD analysis project Ga0255186, IMG submission 183635) | Freshwater microbial communities from Mississippi River, Louisiana, United States - Miss_Cont_RepC_0h | ecosystem: Environmental > Aquatic > Freshwater > River | place: USA: Louisiana...
ACTTGTTCCTGTAGTATTTAAACTAAGAGGAGTTGTTCCTATAGCAACATTATTAAATCCAGTTGTGTTATTAGTTAATGATTGATATCCAATACCTACGTTATTACTAGCCGTTGTTAAAGAACGAAGAACTTGATATCCTAAACCATAGTTTGCACTTCCTGATGAAAGATTTTGTAATGTTTCATGTCCTACTGCGACGTTATAACCTGCTCCTGTAACTGTATTACCACCTGCTGCATTATGTCCGATAGCGACATTGCCAGTACTAGATGTTGCGTTAGATAATGCGTTAGTGCCAACAGCTACATTTGACGTGCCGAATGTCAGAGATTGTAAAGCATTAACTCCCATTGCTGTATTTTGCGAACCAGTCATACCATAGTTTGTAGGATTGCCTAACATTACGTTTTGTGTTCCTGATTGCCAAGCAGGTAAAAGCATTTCGTTATTAGTTGCAGTAACTGTTCGATTAGTTGCTGGATCAACAGCGGAGACTAAGAATTGAATAGTTTTAGAATTATCATTAAAATTGCGAATAGTAAAAGGTGTTGGTGAAGGCGCGTCGTTATCATCGCCTAATGTAGCAACGCCTACGGCCGGTGCTGGTCCAAACGTAATTTGTCCGGTAATTGAGTCAAAATAAAGGACATCAGCAGTTGGAGCTGCAGTAGTTAAATCTGGAAAGTAAAAATCAGTAATAGGGGTCGAACCAACGATCGTTAATGAATTATCAGCAATACCAGAGCCTCCAGAACCGAGGACTATACGATTACTTGCTGCTGCATTACCAGCCGTTGTATTGTTACCTAAAAGGATGTTATCAGAACCCGTAGTTAAATCTGAGCCAGATTGGTTGCCGAATAAGGAATTGTTTGATCCGGACGTTATTAAATTACCTGCGTTATAGCCCATAAACGCGTTGTTAATACCTGTTGATAATGCATAAGCAAGCGATCCTAAAACGGTATTTTGATTAATTTCGTTCCACCCAGGTAGAATACCATCTATATCAGGAACAAGCCAAGTGCGTATTGTGCCAGGAGAGATATTCTCACATTCAAACATAAATATTTTAGAGTTGTCGCCATCATCATAAACTTGGAAGATTTCGTCATCAAATTGACCGCCTCCCCCTCCAAAGCCACCGAAGGGGAACGGTAAAGGTTCATTCATTATAGAAGCCATCTTAGTATATTAGAAAAAAGAAAAGAAACTTAAAATTTATGGTTTAAGATAAACATTTAATAGGTCTGTCTTAGAATAATCTATGAGTGGTAATAGAAATGGGTCTTTGTTATACGTTTTACGAACTTTCAGTTCTTTTTTACCAGAATTGCGTAAATGCAATTCTGCTCTGATGGCTTCAAATAACTTTTTGTATTTTGACATATTAAATTTTGCGTTGGAATCATTAACACGATTTAAAAATTCATGAATATCAAACCAAATACGCTCATCTACATCTTCATAGTCAAGATCAATGTCGAATAAATCGGCCGGTTCTATTTCGTCTTCCTCGCTATTTGTAATGCGTACAATTTCTTCTAATAAAAACTGGTTAATACTTAGAACTATTTTGGCGATTTCTGCGTTTGTAATACCCCTTATTTTATTTTCGTTAAATAATTTATTTATATTTTGCATCGTCAAAAAGTCTTCGATATGACTTTGACGGATAGAAATCGTTTCTACATCAGATATAATCGATTCGCCAAATTTTTGCTTAAGCAAACCACATGTTTGATTAACGATGTTTGTAATAGCATTATCATCTAAATAAATTTCATGAACAGGCCTTGTCTTATTAAGAGCACGGAATATTACGATTCTTTCGTTTGTAGCTAACTCGCGATTGTTTGTAACAACTTGTATAGTAGATAATAAACAAGGATGCCCATCTGGTATTTCCTTGATGGCGCGACATCTATGCATTCCATCAACTATTTCATATGTTGAGCCGTATTTAATAACCGTTATTGCTGGCAATACATAAGTAAGAGTCATATATTGGCTAGTTATATATGATAGAATAGACTTTGTGTGCTCTTCAATTGGTGTTCTCTGAAATCTAAAATCTACTAACTTTCCGGTTATATAACTTTGTTTAATTTCGGCTAATGTTTTTGTGTGCGTTTCCCAAACACCACTAGCTGTTAATATTCTTCGTAATATGTCGGTTGACATATTTTGATATTTTTTAATGTAATCAAAAATAGCGATTGTTTCTTGTTCGGATAGGTCGAATACTTCGGTGCTTTTACTGTCAGCTATAGAGATTTGCTTATCGAGATCGATTAAAGCCGTTTTAAGTTGGCTATCTATTTCTTTTTTATTAATTTTAACGGTTGCGAAATATTTTACAGAAATGCCAGAAGTTGAATGAGAAGCGCGTCTTTTTTCTAAATTTTTAGTTGTTCCAATTTTAATGCCTTCAGGAACATTATATGCATATAAGTAGTTAGACATTTGTTTTATGCCACATAAGAATTTCACATTTAAAAAAAATTAACGCTTTCTTATCTTAGGTTTAAGCTTAGGTTTAAACTCAGGATCAGGTTCAGGTTCAGGTTCAGGTTCAGGTTCAGGATCAGGTTCAGGATCAGGTTCAGGATCAGGTTCAGGATCCTCTATTATAGGATCATTCTTTTTGACTAAAGGCTTCTTTGCCAAAGACTTTTTAGGAGGCTCTTCAAAAGGAGTATCATTTGGCGGCAGTATGATTTTGTTGTTATTGTTTAATATGTCTTCCGTCAATCTTGCGATGTTGTTGCAAAATACATTAGTTGAATAGGGGAGTTCTGAACAATCATTTCTAGTTTCAAACTCTTTAATTAATCTATGATAGATAGCGAATAGCGCAATTGATTTATGACTTATTCGGTGTAAATGATAGGCGCATGTATATAATGTTTGAGTATGCATGTGCGAGATATTTGAAAATAATCGGACTAATTGTTTATATTGGTCATTGATATCTGAAAGGGCTAAATAGCGATAATCTAAATTGCAGAATAACTGCGTTAAAGTGCTTGCTTTTTCTTCTTCTCCAAAACATGGAAGAAAATGGTTCGGAATTTTTTGTAGTATGCATTCCAAGTTTTCTACGTTATCACTCACCGATACTAAAACTTTTCCATAAGCGCCAATTATTCGGAGGTATATGTTGGTGATTTTAAATCCAAGGCTTGTAAAGAGGCAGGAAATAACAAAATGGTTAAGCAACGATTAAACCAATATTCATTTTACAAATTTAAAGATACTTTAGACTATATTGCATGTAAATACAATACTAAAGTGTCTAGGTGGAATGAATATTTATCTAGCCGATCTTGTACTTGGTGTGGACATGATCATAAACTACTAGGCGCTAACGAAATTTATAAATGTCCTAAGTGTAAAAAACAAACTTACCGAGATTGTAACGCGGCGAGAAATGGCATGATAAGGACGTTATGTTAACCTTAAATGCAGGGATTGCTACAATTCCTTAAATGCTAATAGCTACTATAATTTCTGACAGCTTCGGCGATAGGTCATTATAGTAGAGAGCGTTTCGATGCTCAATTAGTCACACCTACTAACTACTACTAGTAAATTTTATTAGTAGATTTTAATAGGTTTCATGTAGCGGACCAGTAATAGAAATAGGCACGCTGCGTTTAATCATTGTTTTCATTATCAGTAAAATTCAAATTTGGATTTCAGGCGCCGACAAATCGATTAAATTAATATCTAATAGATCGGGGTTTGTACCGCATGGAATTCCAACATAGTTGAATGTTTGAGTTGGTATTTCTTTAGTATTGCAAGAAGGCAGATCGCTTGTAGCTACTGCTGATATTGGATTAATCGTGTAAGTATGCATAATATGATTGGCTGAACAAATCTTTCCTTGAAGTTCAACTTTGCTGAATTTACCAGCAGGCGTACAATTCGGATTACCTATATCATAGTGCTTAGTAAGAGATACAGGATCCCCGACTTTAAATGGACTTGTATAATAGCGATACGCTATAAATAAAACTATTAGAATTAGAATAGGAATCAGCATTGAAAAAAAAGATATATAAATGGAAAGAAGAAAAATTCGAGTAGAACTAGGAATATGAATTGTTGTTGCATGAATTAGGAATATGAATCGTTGTGGCATGAATTAGAACGCGAAAAGAAAAAATAAAGTAAAATATAATGGAAACTTTATTGTGGAAAGAGAGTTTTGAGTTAGGGATTATCGCGAGCAGTTTGCCATTTATTTTTTATAGATTAGGATGGAGTTGGCTAATGGGGTTCTCCATATTAGTGCTCATGTTTTTAATCTATTTTTACCGATATGCGGAATTTTTGGGGAGATTTGGGGATAACGTAATAATTTCACCTGCATGTGGTGAGATAACTGACATAATAGAATTAGATGGATATTGTTTAGTGTCAATATTTTTATCACCGTTTGATAGGCATACACAGGTATATCCTATTAATGGAAAAGTTATAAAAAGTGTTTATGATCAGAATGGACAATTTAAATTAGCAATAACAAGAAATAAATCGCACGATAACGAAAAAAAGATGCATTATATTTTAGCAAATAATGGAGCAGTTGTTAAGGTAACACAAATCGCCGGATTTTTGCCAAGACGTATAACATCGGAAAATAAAGTGAATGTTAAGGCTGGAGAATATTTAGGAATGATTAAGTTCGGATCTAGAGTTGATCTAATGTTTCCGATGAAAGTAGGAGACACGGAGTTTAAAAGAAGGGTCATAGTCGGAAATAAATTAAACATCGGCGACATTATCGGGCTTTACAGAAAAATAGATTAATAAAAGCTAAGAAATCCAATTGTCATTCCTATTTTTTCGCCTGTTGATTTCTCTGGAGAATATAGCCAAACCATTACTAACCATCCTGCAAGGATAGACACCACTACTATTGCGAATATAATTTGTCCTTTGCTAATCATCTATAAAATATTTTATGGCAAATAAAGGGGTATTTTATATTCAACGCCATTAACAGCGAGATGCAGATAGGCTTGTGGTGTAGCGGGAGGAGCAGCGGCGGCACCAGCAGCGCCGATAGTTGTTGTTGTAGCGACTGGAACGCCTACCGAGCCAATAGAAACATGCGAGGCCACAATAGCTGCTAATGAACTAGCACTAGCACCAAGAACGATACATCCAGTTCGACCAACTGCATCGACATCTGCATCATTACCGACTATTGTATTTTGACTTCCAGTTGTAAGTGTATTTCCAGCAGAATCTCCAATCGCAATATTTTGCGTGCCTGTAGTTGTATTTTGTTGAGCACCAACACCGATTGCGATATTAGAACTTGCATTTGAATTAAGTAATGAATTACGTCCAACAGATACGTTGTTAGAGCCTGTTGTATTTGAAGATAGCGATGCATGACCTACTGCTGTGTTGCTAAAGCCTGTAGTATTTGTTGCTAATGCGTCAGAACCTACAGCTACGTTTTGATTACCTGTAACAGCCGCTGCCATAGCACCGGCACCTACAGCGGTATTGCTCGAACCGGTTGTACCATTCACTAGAGCTTGATAACCTAATGCTGAATTATTTGTTCCTGTCGTATTAAATCGCAATGCATTAGAGCCAACTGCTGTATTATTATCTGCCGTATTTTGACGTAAAGCATTAAGACCAGTAGCTGTGTTATCATTACCTACATCATTTACGTTCAATGCGTTAAAACCTAACGCTGTATTTGACCCTCCGGTTGTATTTAGTCGCAATGCGCTTGTTCCTACTGCCGTATTACCTGCTCCGGTTGTATTAGTTAGCATACATGTTCTACCGACAGCAACATTACCGCCTCCAGTCGTGTTCGCCGTTAAAGCTTGATAACCAACTGCCGTATTTAATGTTCCAGTTGTGTTTGCCGTTAAAGCTAAACAACCAATCGCGGTGTTGTCAATTGCTGTTGTGTTAGCGGTTAATGCCTGATAACCAACAGCAGTATTGTTAGCGCCAGTTGTTGTTGCAGAACCAGATGAATTACCAATAAAAACATTTTGAGTTCCGGATGTTAGGGCAGCACCCGCAAGATCACCAATTGATGTGCAATCAGTATGGGCTATTGCCCCATGTCCGATAGCAATTGATCGGGTTGTCGCACCTGAGTTAATACCACCCGAATTATGTCCAATATGAAGATTACGATCGCTTGTTTGAATATTTGAACCAGACGATGTTCCAATAAAAAGATTGGTAGCGCCCGTTGAATTGCTTGCACCAGCTGATGCTCCAATTGCCACGTTGCCTGTAACACCTCCTTGTAAGAATAGTGCGTTAGTTCCAATAGCAGTATTGTTAGATACACCACCGCCTGTTTGTTCAGTCCATAGAGCTTGGGAACCAACAGCTACGTTTCCTGAACCTGCGCGAATTTGATACAAAGCTTGATATCCTAATGCGACGGAGCTAGTAGCGGTGTTTGGTGTAACCGCGAGACACTCGGCACCGACACCGACGTTATTTGAACCGGTTATCGAACGTGCAGCATGATAACCGATCGCCACGTTTGCATTACCAACGCTAGATGATTCGAGAGCAAAATGCCCGACACCAACGTTTTGAGTTCCTGACATTGCGCGTCCAGCGTCAGAACCAATCACCGTATTAGAATTACCTGGCGTATTAAGAGTTAAACATCTGTATCCAATAGCTGTGTTATTTGAAGAGGTTGTATTACCGGATGCACATGAATAACCTAAAACAGTATTATTCGCACCCGTGGTATTAGCAGATAATGACAAAGATCCCACAGAAGTGTTAAAGCCGGCAGTTGTAGAAAGTTGTGATTGAAAGCCGATAGCAATGTTGTCAGAATTAGAGAGGTGCGATGATAAAGCCTGATGTCCGATAGCAATACACTGCGTGCCTGTAGTGTTTGATGATAATGAAGAAACTCCGATGGCGACGTTATTAGATGCGGTTGTGTTGGCAGTTAAGGAACTTCTTCCAATAGAAATGTTTGACGACCCTGTTGTATTAACTCCAAGAGAATCAAGACCGATAGCAACATTTTGAGCCCCTGATGTAAGTGCATCAAGTGCATCAGAACCAAGAGCGATATTGTTTGCTCCAGTTGCCGCTGTATTACCTGCAGAATAACCAAGAATAACATTACCAGTGCCCGAACCAGATCCTGATGAATCTCCGATAGTGATGCTTTGTGTTGAAGATGCCGCTGTTTGTCCGATAGCGACGGAATTACTGGTTGCATTTGCTGCAACGTCCGCAGAAAGTCCAATAACAATATTATTTGATCCTGTTTGTAGTGTCCCGGCTGCAAGTCGCCCTATAGCAACATTACCAGCGCCAGATGAAATAGCCTGACCTGCAAAAGATCCGACAACAGTGTTATTTGCTGCTGTTGAAGCAGCGGAAAGTGTTCCGAGCGCTGATTTACCTATCGCAACATTACCACCGCCGATAATGTTGGTCAATGTATCAGCACCTACGGCTACGTTTGCAGAGATAGCTCCATTAGTCGTAGTCATTGAATTGTTACCGATAGCGACATGGTCAGAGCCACCAGTGTTATCGCGTAACGATTGAAATCCAATAGCTATATTGCTTGTGACGGCCGATGCGTTAAGTTGCGAATTATAACCTATTGCAATATTTTGCGAACCGGTTGTATTGGCTGTTAAAGCGGCTGACCCGATAGCAACATTTGAAGAGCCTGTTGTATTAGAATCTAATGCAGTTGAGCCTACTGCCGTGTTGTTTGAACCAGTATTAGGGCGTAAAGCATTAAATCCAACAGCCGTATTGTTATCACCGGAAACACCTGTTCGCATAGCATTTGAACCAATAGCCGTGTTTTGAGTTCCTAAAGCATTAGCTGTATAGGATAAAGCGCCCACTGCCGTATTATTATTACTAGTTGTAATTGCATTTCCGGCGAAATATCCCATCGCCGTATTGGCGGAACCGGTTGTATTAAGTTCTAATGACTGCGTTCCTAATGATGTATTTGTCGTACCAGTTGAATTAAGGCGCATAGCTTGATATCCAACCGCTGTATTTTCAGCAACCGTATTAGAGTTTAATGCTTTATATCCAACAGCTGTGTTATTGCCACCAGTTATATTTGTAATTAGCGCGAGTGATCCAACTGACGTGTTAAATGATGCAATTGTATTATTTTGTAAATTATTATGTCCTATAGATGTGTTATGTTGTCCAGTTGTTGTACTGCGTAGCGATTCTAATCCTACTGCTGTATTGCCTGGACCTTGATTGGCATACAATGATTTATAACCCACAGCAGTACCGCCAGATGTTGCAGTTTCCAATGCCAATGAACCAACCGATGTAGATTGAAAATTGCCTGTTAATGTTGCAGAATTACGATATCCGATAGCAACATTATCATTACCCGTAACAGTAGCAAGTAATGACGCCTGTCCCATAGCAGTATTTTGAGTGCCCGTTGTATTTGCAAGTAATGCTTGATGCCCAACCGCCGTATTGTTGCTAGCCGTAGTGTTTGCGCGCAAAGCTCGATAACCGACAGCTGTATTAGCTGACCCGGTTGTATTAAATTGCATGGTAGTTTGTCCAAAGGCAGAATTAGCCGACCCTGATGTGTTGGCATTTAAACAATTCATACCGACTGCTGTATTATCGTCCGCTGTATTATTAGCGAGCGTGTTAGTTCCCACTGCTACATTACGACCTCCGATTGTATTAACAGACAACGCGCCAGCGCCTACTGCTGTATTATTAGGACCAGTTGTATTTGATTCTAAAGCGGCAAATCCTACCGCAGTTGAATCGGATGCTGTATTAGCTTGAAGTGCATTATATCCGACAGCCGTGCAGTTAGTAGCCGTCTTAAGATCATGAAGAGCAAAATAGCCTACCGCTGTATTGGAAGTTCCTGACGTGCAAGATGATAACGCTTCTTGACCGATTGCGATAGATCCATCGATAGCGTCGGCTGCTTGTAGTGTAAGTTGCCCGATCGCAATATTGTTTGTTCCAGTTTGATTTGAAAACATAGAGGAATTGCCAATAGCTACATTATCACGACCGGTTGAATTTTGACTAAGAGTATTGAGACCGATGGCGACGTTGTTATTACCTCCATTATTCGAACTTAACGCGGAAGATCCAATAGCGACATTTGTAGAACCTGCATCTATAGCACCAGACATTGCAAACGCTCCGATCGACACATTTGTAGAACCAGACGAAGCTGAGTTCATGGACTGGTATCCAATAGCAACATTTTCAGCGTTAAGTCCTGCAGTAACTGCCGCTTGCGATCCAATGATAGTATTACGACCTGATGTAAGCTGATTAGCGGCTTGATATCCCATAACTGTATTGTCGTCAGAGAGTGTGGCGGTAGCTAGTGCCTGAGTTCCTAAAACGGAATTCTGAGTTCCGCTAGTTAAAGAATAAGACGATTCACGCCCTATAGATACGTTATTATCAGCATCAGCGTTAAATAGGGAATCACGTCCTATCGCAACATTATTAGATCCAGTTGCATTAGAAAACAATGATTGTGTTCCTACCGAAGTATTACTCGTTCCACTAGTATTATTTAATGATGATTGGTATCCGATCGCAACATTGTTTTCATTTAAATTGGAACTTAAAGCTGATGATCCAATAGCTACGTTGTTAATTCCAGAGACATTTGAGTTTAACGCGAGCCATCCTATAGCTACGTTTTCACCGCCATCAACGTTAGATAACATGCTATTACCCCCTATTGCTGTATTTTGCGAGCCGGTAGTATTGGAACTTAGAGATGCACCACCTATCGATGTATTGTTAGAACCTGTTGTGTTAAGTTCCATAACATTGTAGCCAATTCCAGTATTTAATGAACCTATAGTCGTAGAAACAAGAGAATGATATCCGACTGCCGTATTAGAATCGGCTAAATTCTCACGTAATGCAGACGGTCCTACTGCAACACATCCATTAGAAATTATAGCAGCAGATAGAGATAGAGGACCAATTGCAACGTTATTGGAACCTCCATTAAGAGAAACTAAAGCTTGATGTCCTATAGCAGTGTTATTGGTGTCAGTAACTGATTGGGCAAGGGCATCCGATCCTATTGCGAGATTTGCAGATCCTGTTGTGTTAGATTGTAAAGCAGATGCTCCAATAGCTATATTTTGTGTGCCGCTCGTATTCTTCATAAGAGCTGTAGCTCCTATCGCAACAAGATCATCTACTGTATTAGATGATAATGCCGAATAACCAATAGCAACGTTTGAAGATCCAGTGCTGTTAGCTGATAGTGCTGAACCGCCAATCGCTACATTACCAGAACCGGTGGTATTTGAATTGCATGAAGAAAGACCAAGAGATGTATTATTAGAACCTGTTGTATTTGAAGTTCCCGATTGAAGACCTATAAATGTATTATTACTGCCAATAGATGGATAACTTGTCTCGCCGAGATAAAGACTATCGATTCCCAACGCCGGAAGAATACCCGTATGATCTGGCACAGTAAATGTACGTGTATTGCCAGCTGTAATAGCTGTGCATTCTAATGCGAAAATTTTAGAATTATCGATATCGTCAAAAACGCGAAATACGTTGTCAGGGAAGGTTGAGCCACCTCCACCTCCTAGTGTCAGATCAATCTCAGGACCGCCGTCAGGATACCAGAAAAGTCCAGGAAGTCCGAATTTTTTATAGATAATCCCGCAGTCTAAGTTAATCGGATGTGTGGTAGGGTCAAATCCAGGCACTGCTGCACATAATTCGGTTGGCGAACCAAGTTCTGGATCATCCGGAGCAATTGTCCATTGAGTTCCATCCCATAAAAGGATGTCATTGGGGTTGTTTCCAGGTGGCAAAGAAGATAACGAAAGTAGATGATTAAATGGAAGTGATAACGCTTCGTTAGACATGATATATAAAATAAAAGATGAATTCGTAGAAGTAAATAAATTTAAGTGATGGAGATATTAAGAGATATACCAGGAGAGTTTAAAGAACTATGCCAAGTTGATTTTGAAGATATGACTTTAGGGCGTAAAGCTGCCATTATGTCAAAAGGTGGCTACGTTGTTAGGAGCACTGATCGATATGAGAAGCCAATGATTGAAGCAGAGTTGCCTAATGGATTTAATAATGCAATGATTGAGCTTTATACCGATGAATATCGAAGTATGAAATATCATTCAGATATGGCACTGGACTTGGCAGAAGGCTCAAAAATAGCAATTTATTCTTGTTATCCAGAAGAAGAAAAAAATAGACGGAAGCTAATAGTGAAAGATAAAGTTTCTGGTTGTAGAAAGGAGTTCGTATTAGAAAATAGATCAATGATAAAATTCTCGTTAGAAACGAATAGAGAGTGCGTTCATAAAATTGTTGGACGAGGTGTTTGGCTTGGTATCACGTATAGAAAGTCAAAAACAATCGGTACCTTTAGGCGAGCTACTGAGGAAGAAAAAAAAGAATTATATAAACTTAGAACAAAAGAAAATAGGGAAGTAGATTTTAAATGGCCTGAGATAGAATATCAGATTTAATAAAGTAATTAGCGTAGCGGGCGTAAATAATCTCCTTGATTCAAACTAAAATCAATAAATCCATAATCTGGCGTAGTAGTCTCTAAATTTTCTTGAAGATATAGTTCTTTAAGATGTTTTATTTTTTCAGTGGTAGGTGGTAATAGTGGAGTATATGCATCGGCATGAAGTAAGTAAGTTTGTCCATCAGAGAATTTAGCTTTTTGATCACTGCATCGAATAACGTAGCCGAGTCTAGTCGGAACATCAGAGGAAGCGAGTAGTGGTGGAATAGTCTCGTGTGTATGTGTCCGATTAGTGTTGAGATCAATGAGTAATAAAGAATTAGGCTGTAAAGGAATAATGGT
>Ga0255186_1000155_pt1 | contig 11880 bp, 14 predicted proteins | sample Miss_Cont_RepC_0_FD_183635 | JGI IMG/M metagenome (GOLD analysis project Ga0255186, IMG submission 183635) | Freshwater microbial communities from Mississippi River, Louisiana, United States - Miss_Cont_RepC_0h | ecosystem: Environmental > Aquatic > Freshwater > River | place: USA: Louisiana...
TTTGTATACTGTACGAAATATTTTGTATATTGATGTAATTATTTGTTAGTGTGTTATTTTATTTGTGTATACGTAATTTTATTTGTATATTAATATAATTATTTGTTAGTGTGTTATTTTATTTGTGTATTAATACAATTATTTATTGGTACGTTATATTATTTGTATATATCTTACTTTTTTATTTGTTAGACATTATATATAGCTTATCTACTATAGTACGTATCTACCTCGTATATAACAGTATAACCCTATATTACAAGACTTGGTTCGTATACCTATAAATAATCACATAAATAAAATTAAAAGATTGTTTTGTATTAGAATAGACTCGTAATAATTTTTTATAATCTATCTAAAATATTGTTTTTTTTCTGGGTGTTTTTTTTTTGGCTAATTATAATATAACCCCCTATATAATCAAATTTAGCCAAAAACTCTTATAAACCGCAGAAGTAACCCTAAAAAAATCTGACATTTTTCATAGTTATTAGTATAATACTATCAAAATGTCAGATTTTTTATGTTCATTTTTGTCTTAAAAACGAGGTTATAAAAATGGTCATACTATATACGAAATAAGCTATATTTTTAATGATAAGTTTGTATATACACAAAGTTGTTTTTAAATGTTTGTATATTGTTTGCTGGTCAAATCACTTTCTATTGTTTGATGAGATAACAATTATTGATTAGTGTTAGGAAGGTTTTAAACACCATTAGGACAGTGAATAAGTTTTTTATAAGGATGTACTTATACTTTCTAATAATATGCTCAATAACTTATTAAATAAGCTTCTGTTCAACAGTTTTTTAATTTGCTTGTTTTAATGTTAAACAAATGATAAGTTGTTTAAGTACATGTATTTATAAAAAAATAAGAGATTTAATTATGGAAATAATTTCGTACACTAAAGCACGTAATAATTTTAGTGATATTATGAATCAAGTTTGTGATAATCATACTCCTATAACTGTCTATAGACAGAAGAGTAAACCAGTAGTTTTAATGTCTTTAGAAGATTATAATTCTATTGAAGAAACTATGTATTTGTTAAGTACTCGCAACAATTCTAAACAATTATATGATGCTATAGATGATTTAAACAATAATAAAAATTTTGTTGAAGTTGAAATCTAAATTATGAACGTTTTATTTTATAAACAAGCTTTGATAGATTATGAGTATTTTAAAAATAAGAAACCTAAAATTTATAAGAAAATAAATGATCTTATAAAAGACATAATAACTAATAACTATACTGGATTAGGTAAACCAGAACCCCTTAAGCATGATTTAAGCGGTTACTGGTCTAGACGGATAAATAAAGAGTATAGATTAGTTTATTATATAAAAGACAATTCTATTTATATATTACAATGTAAATTTCATTATTGAGCTATATTTCTATAATCCCAGAAAGCATTATTATTGCTGTACGTGTTAACGTCTTCAAAAGAGTTATAATATATTTTACTTACATACTTTGGTTTTTTCATAATTAAAGTCAAACTATCAGTATTTAATTTAGAGTTCTCTTTTAAAAATTGACCTGCACCAACAACAGTTATTCTAACTAGGTTTTTTAAGTTTCTAATTAGTTTCATATAATTTAGTATATGTTGGTTTTTGTTATAGTTATGTTTGTTTATGTCTCTGAATAAATGATTTGATTTATCATAAATATCTTTCGGATTAATTATGCCTTTACTGATATATTGGTCTATTTCTCTCATCATTTTTTCATAATTAATAGTTCCGTCTTTATTCATATAAAATACTTCAAATGATAAACCCTCAAATCTACGTTTTAGTTTATTGTAGTATCTATTCCATGATTTTTGTTGTTTAATAGACTGAAATTTAAATCTAAGAGTAAATATTGGTATTTTTACTAACTCAATAAAATCATCACCACATTTTGTATTAGCATGTCTCCATGTTTTATTGTATTCCTTGGAAAATTGAGCTGTTTTTAAAATAGTACTTTTAGTAAAAGGTCTAGGTATTCTAACGTTTTCAGGTCTTTCTTGTAAATCTTTCATAAATCTATTTATTGGAGCTATTTCATTATAGTAATTAGTATCACTCACTAAATTATTATTTTCTAAAGTCCAACTAACAACATTTGGTTTTACATCATAACCACGCATTTTGATTACTTCTTCGTCTTTTATATTTTTATATAGATAATCAGCTGATCCATGGAAACTAATATCATTACAAAAGTTTTTTACTTCAAAATTAAATACACCTATAGCATTCTCATAAATATAATTATTTTTATTATCTCTTATAGCAATACCATTTTTATCAACTTTTATTTTTTTAAATGTTCCGTTGAATAAATCATTATTAGGAAAAACTTTGCGTATATGTCTTATAACTAATTGATTTATTTTGTTATATAGTTCTTTGATTTTATCTTCTAATAAACTAAGTTCATTATTTTTTTCTAAAGTTCTTTTATCATTTTCACCAAACATTTTAACGTGATTATTATACTCTTCAATTGTTCTAACTAATAAATCTCTATCACATCCATAGTATATATTGTCTATTAACCAACCTTTATTTTCATGATAAGTTATTTTCTTACCATTTTCAGTTATTGGTTTATTTTTCCATTTTCTATATTCAGATAATTCATGTTTTTTTAATTGATAAGCTCTAACGAATATTGAAGTATCTATTTTATTTCTAGTTAAATGTACAACTTCATTTAAGTTAAAAACTCCTCCGTCTGTAATTGTTTGAAAGATATTTAACGCTTTTTCGGTTAACCACATACCGCATCTAGCCATAGCTGTAATATTAGCTCCTAAAACAATATTACTATTATCAAAATGACGAGATACGTTTATCCCGTAAATAGTATTTCCTATTAATTTGTATAAATATGATAGTGAAGCATTTATTTTTTTGTTGATAGCACGATATTGTATTATATCGTTAACTATTAATTCTCCGAAGTTTGTAGAGTTCCAATAATGACTGTATTCACTATCTTCATTATCTAAAGTGCAATAAGGCATTATGTCGTCAAATCTAGATTTTCCTTTTCTCTCATGTGTTTCTATATTTTTAAATAAATCATTTATAGTTTCACATTCAAAGTTTTTAGGATAGAAAATAGCTGCTTTTAGATAAGTATTATCTAAAATTTCATCACGTTGCTTTTTATTAAATTCATTTCTTATAATATCTAACTCATCCCAAGTTAGATTTGAGTTTATTAGTTCTTTTGTGAAAATACCTGTTGGAGTATTTTCTAGGTTCATAATAGATAAAATTTGTTCATTTATACCTTGATTAACAACATAATTTTTTATTCTAGTATCTATCCATGAAGCTAATAAATCCTGTTCAATAGTTAAAAGTCTGTCTTTTTTAGTCTCAATAACTAGTTTGAAACCTCTTTTTATCAGATATTTTTTTTCATAATATTTTAAAAATTCTCTTAATGTAACTTTATAAGGATTAAAATTAAGTATAACAGGACAACCAAAGTAATAATCAAGAGTGCTAGCTATAGTTGTGTAAGCTCCTGATATGTCTATATCACATAAAGTAAAAAGACTTGAGGTTGTTCTTATTTCCATCCTATTATTGTAACATCTACCACCCATAGTTTTACTTAAGAATTGTCTTTTTAAACAACCTCCACTTTTTATTTTCTCACTGGCGTTTATATAATTTCTTAAATTAGATGCGCTAGCTGTTTTTGTTAAAGTATTTAGTTTTTTTAGATTGCCTTTTGACAAATCATTTAAACCCAAATATTTTAATAAGATGCTTTTTTGCAGTTGATTTACAGTACTACCAGTTGTCAACATTATTTCAGTAATGTAGTTATCTAATTTCAATTCTTTATATACACTAGTAAATAAATCATTAGTCTTTTTAAAAGCTTCATAAATGTTGAGATCTCCCAATGCATATTTTTTAAATTCATTAGATTTATCAAATATTGCAAGTAACATATTATCTTTTAAATCATCCAATAAATTTTTATCACTTATATCCATATTTAGATTTTCAAGAACAGAGCTATAACTAATTTTTCCTTGCATAGCACCTAAATCTACAAAATCAAAAACTAATCTGTAAGTTATGCCGTTTATGGTAATTAGTCTTTTAGTATGCCATTTATCGCTAAACCCATTAACCGACAATCTTCTCTCTTGTTTTATTTTTTTCTTAATAAAAGCTTCTTTTAAATCTTCACCTAATTCGTTTTGTAATATTTTTGGTAAATCAGCTAACATAAAGTAAGCATATAATTTAAAGGTACAACTTTTGAATTTATTAAACTCTTTGTTTGGTAAATCACTTTTTACAATGCTAATATCAAAACCTTTTAAATTAAGGTAATCAAACATATGTCCTTGGGAATTTAGATTATAATATGGATATAAATAATTTGGATCGGTTATATTTTCTTCGTATAGTTTCTTGATTTTTGGATTAAGTAAAATTGTATGATCATTATAGAAAATATGTTTAAATTGACTTGTTAGATGAATACTAGGTATTTGTTTGAATTTATCACTTTCAAAAACATAATTTTGATCAATAGAGTTAATATTTTCTAGATTAGCTAACTCAAAAACTCCCTTTAGTTTCGGACATTTTTGCTTTATTTTATTATCTATAACTTTTAACTGAATTAATTGTCTGTTTTCTAGATTTCTTAGATAATCAACATTTATAGTTTGTAAATTTCCATTGAATGCTGTGTATTCAGTATCCATTACTAAAGGACAAACAATATTATCTTTATTGGTTATAATCTCTTCTTTTAGTTCTTCAGGCAGAATATGTTTAAAGTATCTATATTTATGTTCTTTTTTACTGTTAAAATAAGGTGAGTTACCTCCTAATTGATAATTAAAATTTTTGAAAAAGTATAAGTTTTTATTATTACCGATAAATTTGTTTGTTATATTGATAACAGGTATTTTTTTAGACATTACCACCTCCATTATTGGAAGTGTTTATATAATTTTTATATGTATCTTGTTTATTTTGATAAAAAAGCTCTCTAATTTTACGAATATCTTCGTCTTCTTCTTTATCATATGAAAAACATTGATTGTTTTGGTTTTTATAGTCGTTAGACATAATAAATATCTCCTCAATATTAAATTAAAAAAATTTAATAATCAGGAGCTAAAAACAACTTTTGAAATATTATAGACTTTAGAAACTTAAATAAATTATTGTATTTATTGACAAACACTGCTAATTTACAAATAGAAAATAACTTCCTCGCATAGAAAATTATTTTTCTTAAAGTCTTAATATTTCAGGAGTTCTCGCTCCTGAATATTAAGCATAAGCACACCTTGTGCTTAATTTCATCATCCTACCACAACAAATTCAAATAATACAGTATTTAAAGACTCTTGATATTTGTCATTTATAATATTATTCTTTCAATAAAGGCGTTTAAACACGCTAACAGTAAATATCATTATCCTAGTTATGCTAGGGGTCAACTATTATAAGTGCCTCTGGCATGAAATATAGTTGAGGTCTACTGTTGACTTGTTTAAACCCCTAGTACCAAACACAACTAGGAGTTTTTTCCATGAAATATTTTAACGATGAATTAGATAGGCGAAAGTTCAGCTCTATTGCTTATTATGCTTATTGTACTGTTCACAATCTCAATGAACTTATAATTAAAGAAACCAACAATAAATACATCATTGTTGAGTTTGATATGTTGAAAGAACTATATAAAACTGTTAATAGTTTAATGAAGGACAAATGGTATGATAAAGCTAACTATCTAAAGCTTACATACTAACTAAATATAATATTAATTTAACAATATGAGGTATTTATGAGTAAAGATGATTACTTTAATGGAGAAGATTACGTAACTATAGATAGCGGAATCAAAGATAACAATGATTATCCTAATTCAAATAATGATGTTTCTGGTAGTCATCATGAGGAAACTAAAGAAAACTATTCTAGTGGAAATAGTACTATTCAAGAAACGCAAATAACTCAAATACCATTGTCAATATCTGAAATTAAAATGCCCTTCAAGAGTTTGAGTAAATTTACATTTTTTGGTAAAAAAAGTGCTAAAAAAGAAGATCCACTTAACAGTCTAGCATATGATTATACAATTCCAGCAATAGAAAAAATAGAAATTATAGATAAAGAAAGAATAAAGTTAGAAGCAGAAGATATAGATAGAATAAATCGTTTAGAGAACATTGATAAAACAATAGAGCAAGCTATAAAAAATAGAGATCAATTAGAAAAAGATTTAGAAATTGCTCGAATGGCAAAAGATAAATCTAATAGTGAACTAATCAAAGCTGAACAAGAATTTGTAGATAATTTTAAGACAAAGTTTGCTCTAATAAAACAAGAAAAAACTCTTAAAAAAGAATCTATTGTTAAGATTGAATTTATTCTCTCTAAAGTTGATATTATGAATGTGATCAGTCTTGATTTAAGTCATAGTGATATCAACGATTTTGGAGCTAAATTTATTGCTGATTCACTTGTAAAAGGAGACTTTTCTTGTTTAAAGTCTCTTGATGTCTCGGGTAATCAGATTACTAAGAATGGTACAGGATATTTTCTTGATGCTCTTAAAAACTCTACTGTAGGAAATATAGTAATAAAGCAATACCATCTAAGTGTTTTTGGTAGCAAAGAAAACAAAGTTGCTTTTATGAAAGATTATTTAAAACAAGCTGAATCTAAAGGTATAGATGTTAAAAATATCGTAGTTGACAAATCCTTCGCTGGCTATTTAAAAACTTTTGGTAAGGTATGTAAGAATGCAGTCGTAGGTTTTACAAAATGCTATTATGTTGATGATATCGTTACTGATCATGTATCTGGTAAGATTTTGGCTAAAGCATCAAAGACTTTACTTTCATTAGTAAACTTTAATGATATAATTAATTGTTATGCTGAATCATTTGATGAATCAATGATTAGCCCCGAAGGTGTACAACTAATAAAAGCAGATTTAGAAGTAATGGGTGAAAGTACTATTATAAATGCAATTGAATAATATGTTTAACTCAGTGATAAATTTTTTAAAATCTTTTTTTTCTTTTAAAGGAAGAATTGGAAGATTAAATTACACAGCATATATTCTTTTTATTAATATTTACGGGATGTATGTGACAACACATAACGTCCCTAATGCATTTCATTTAATATTTATAATTCTTTTTATTAAAAACACATTTTTGTTAATCCAAAGATTACACGATTTAAATGTTAGTGGAATATGGTTTGTATTGTATTATCTTTTTCCTCCTCTTTTACTGACTTTATGCTTTTTAAAAGGAACATCAGGAGTAAACAAATATGGCAAACCTTTTTTAAATTAAAAGTAGATTATTATAATACAGAGAGTTTTGTCTGTGTGTTTATTGGTACTAATAACCAATATAATACGGACTGTTATTATTGATATGAAAAAAATCTATCATTATTTTCAAGTTGTTTGAACTCTTAGAATCCCTGTCTTTAGACATAGGGAGTATGTCAAAAATTAGGTTTCATATTGCAATTATAAATGGTGAAACTTTACTGATTAAAAAATATTAAAAGATAATTTTATTGGTTTTTTAATTGTTTGCTTCTTTCTTCAGCTTCTTCAAACCATCTATGCAAAGTCTCTATTTGTTCATCCAATAAAAGTGCTACATTATTTACTCTATATTTTTCATTTATTTGTTTAGCTTCTTCATATTTAGTCTTCATAATATCATTTATAGACTTTAAAGAGCTAATATCTTCTTTAGGTACTAAATGTTTAAAAGAAACATCTATACAACCATGAATTAATTGATAGTGAACATTACTAATAACTAAATACTCTATTTCATCTAACAAATTTAACTTGTTGATTTGTTTCTCTTCAAAAGACATTTTTCTATATAGATCCATAATAGAATCAATATTTAACATTTCTTGATATGATTTTTTAGGTTTTATGAGATCTATTTCATCATCAACTTTGTTATCTACATCATTGTTCATCGGTAATTCAAAATCTGAAAGACAGCTATCACGATGTTTTTTATAATGATAATCACTTAAATTAAACCCTGTTTGTTTATTTAAAACTTCTAATAGTTCTTTTTGTTTAATTAATTTGTTGATATCAAATATTACTTCTTGAATAAGTTGTTTTTCATCAAATAAAGTACAAACTTTACATTTATTATTCTTCATTATTGTCATCTTTAAGAAATCCTAGTTTTCTTTCATATTCTTGAGTTAAATGCATAGTTATATTATTCATAAAAATATTTGATTCTTCTCTCATTCTTTTTATAAGTTCTCTTCTATCACGCAAAACTTCTTCAGACATTTCAAACTCTTGATTATCTTCTTTATTTTCTTTTTTCATAATATTTACTCTTTTAATTTAAATATAAAATAGCTGTTAACAGTATTCAAATCATCTGGACTATGACCTAAAATGTCAGCAACATAACTTTGATGTGTTTTACGAGTATTTTTATTAAACTCATTACAGGCAATAGTAGCATAGATAGCTCTTAGGTTTTTAGGTGTTATATCCTCCTCTATAAATTTACTAAAATGCACTTTAACTTTAAAGCTAAGATCTTTTGAACAACAATTATGAAAAGCTTCTGGCTCATTCAAATACTTAACATGTTGTTCTCTAAAAAACCTAAAATGTGTTATAAAATCATAAGTGTTCATTAGTATTGGTATGATATAACTATCATAATATTTAGTATCTTTAGTTTTCAATTGTCCTTTAAATATTAAATGTGAAGGTGTATATAGTTCAAACTCAGCTGTAGTTCCTATCTCAGCAACTCTACGACCTGTCAAAGCTGAAAAACCAAGTACTTTATCAATGAAACTTTTACTCTGTATTAATGATATAGCTGTCTCAATATAACCATTTACATCTTTGATAAGTCTCAAATTATTATGATTGTTTTTTACTTTTTCCTTATAAGCTTTTTTATATTCAATCATTTCTTCATTAGATAACTTCAAAACACTTAAAACTATCTTTTTATAATCCATAGAAAATTTACTGTTATTTATAGCTTTTCTATAAATACTATAAGTTTTCTTTCTACTACCTATTGTCTTATAACGAGTATCTATATAACTTTTTTCATTTACACATATATTTTGTACATTATCTTGTAGCTCAAGATTTTTTAAAAAATTATCTATTCTAAGCAAACTCATATATTTAATGTTTTAAATTACTACGCACTGTTAGATTGTTATCCTTATGATAATCTTCTATAAAACTAATATCATTATCACTTAAACCGCTTAAAACACGCTTGATAACTGTATAATTTTTTTGTTTGTATTTATCAGTATTAAGCATAAAAAACTTATAAACAAATGTTGGACTTATAAATTTTCTTTCTTCAACAGGTTTATTTTTAAAATCATCAATCATATTTTTTAAAGCATTAATCAACTCATTTTCAGCTTTACTTGTATGTTTATTTTTTTCTTTTATAACACCATCTTTTTTTAATGTTTTATTGATATGCTTTTCAATTAAAGGCTTTAACAAGTCTTTTTTAGTTATATTAAAATCATTACAAATTTTATTGATAGATTTTAAAGTAGATAAATCTAAATCTAAATCGTTGTTCAATAAGTAAATTATAACTTCTTTATTACCTCTCAAATTATGTTTTTGTTTGTACTTATCTATTTGATTACGTAATTCATCAGAACAATCAAAACTCCAAGAACTTTCTTTTTTTACTTGTTTATTCATAATATACCTTTTTTTAAATATAAACATATTATATAAATACTTGAAATAATTGTCAATACTTAAATTTGATAAATACATAAAAATTGATTTATTTTTTTAATTTGACAAACAATTAAAATATTTGTAAATTACATAGTTAGTAAATTACATGTTATGTAAATTACAATAATAAAAAAATTAGAGATATGTTATGAATAAGAAAAACAATAATGAAATAAATGACTTTATAGACGTAGATTATGATGATTATCTTGGTTTTGCTAACTCACCATTAAAAGACGATAAAGGATATATAAAAGCTAAATTAGTCAAAATAGATAAAACATTGACTATATCTAGTAATAATAGAACTACTAAAGATTTAGCTGACGACATAACACAAAAATGCTTTAAATTTGTATTTGACGTTGTGGGTACAAAAGAAAATATAACTATGTCTATTTTAACAGGAACTAATATAAGACCAGATAAGGTTTATATAAAAGCTAAAGGTAGAGGAAAAAATAAAGAACAACCAGAATATAATAAACTAACAGAGCTTTTATTGAGATTAAATGTTTTTACTATAGAAGAATTAGAAAAAAGAGATGAAACAGTTTTATCAAAAACAACTAATTTAATAAAAACAATAAAAGAAAACCCTATTTGTATAAAAGCTAAATTAGATATACAAAACAATGATACTACTTTTGAAACATTAAACATTAAATCAATAGAAATAATAACATCTATTTAAAGTTAAACTGTTATAAACTACCAAATAGTATTAAAGTATTTGGTAGTTCAGTATATGTTTAGAATAAAAATATTGTAGAGAGTAATTGATGACACAATCTTTTTTATCTTCTAAAAACCATTTATACCATTTTAAGTCTTTATTCAAAAACTCAAGTAAATCATTTGTTTTTTGACAAGAATTATCATTTGTTGTCGCAATATCAGTAGTTTGTTTAATATCAACATCCTTTAATTCAAATAGTATTTCTGGTTCTTTAGTTTTAGTTGTTAAATATTGTTTTAATACTTCTATACGTTGCAGTGTTTTTGGTGCTATGTAATCTAAAACTTTACTAACTTTAGGATCTAAAGAATTATTTTTTTCTTTTCTATTATCTTCATATCCATTTTTAAAACCTTCTATACTTGAAGTAATAGACATCCAGTCTTTATGACTGATAGTGTTACTGCTTTTATTTCTATCTACTATTTCTTTAAAGTCTTGTATCATTTTAAAACCGTTAGAAAGAGAATTTACTCTTTTATTATATAATCTATCATCTCCACAGTAACCTTTTAACCATTCTAAACTAGGTGTTCCATTAAAATCTACTTCTTTCTTAGAAGTTATTTCCAAAATACTGTAATCTTGAACTTCTTGTAGCTGTACAATTGTTTCCTTGTTTAAAAGAGTTTGTTTTGGTTCTAAATTAACACTTAAAGAAGGTTGAAAATTAGGTATAGTATTTTGTTGAACTACATTTAATTCATTACTTACTATAGGAAGTGCTTTTATATAATTATTAGAAGTAATACTTAATGACATAAATTACTCACCTAAAATTTTAACAGCTTCTACTTCAAATTCGTGAAGAACATTATTTGCATAATCGCATAAACCTTCAAAACTAGTATCGTGATAAGATTTCATTCCTTTAAATAAGGTATCGGCAGTACTTATTTCAGTTGAAAACTTTATTTGTTGTCCTTGTTTTTCTAATTGAATTTCATAAACATCTAATTTGTTTAATGTATCATTTAACTTGCTTTGAACACTTTCTGTTTTAAGAATCTTCTCTTTATACTCATATTCAAGACCAGTCCATTCTTTTGGTTGATTACCAGTTTTATTACTAATTACATCTTGCCATACTTTTTTAAAACCATCTAAAAACTGTATTTTAATATTGTAAGGTTCTTTTATATATCGGTTAACTTCACCGCTATACTTTTTACTTATAGATTCTTTCTCCTTTTCTTCTTTATCTAATGAAACGTAAGGACGATTATTTGGAAAGCTATTTAAAATATCATAAGAATTAGTGGTTCTTTTCATTTTAAACCTCAAAAGTTAAATTTCTATCATTTCAAATAACCA
>Ga0255186_1000172_pt1 | contig 10994 bp, 33 predicted proteins | sample Miss_Cont_RepC_0_FD_183635 | JGI IMG/M metagenome (GOLD analysis project Ga0255186, IMG submission 183635) | Freshwater microbial communities from Mississippi River, Louisiana, United States - Miss_Cont_RepC_0h | ecosystem: Environmental > Aquatic > Freshwater > River | place: USA: Louisiana...
GGTATTCTTCAACCTCTTGAACAGTACATTCATAGATGTTAAAGAACTTGTCTGACCCGGCAACGAATTTCTTAACTCGTTTTAAGTGGTTCATTTCAATTCGTTTAGTTTACCAATAATAGTACCGTCACGAAGCAAGATTTGTAGACATCGTGAGTACCAAATAACCTTACCTAGCTCCTGTTGTTCAGAGTCTTTCTTACCTAGACGCATCATGTATTTGTATACTTGACCGATCAAGTGAGCCTTAAGGCCATCTTTACCTAGAATAAACTCCATACACTCAATGTACTGGTAGTTACCAATGATACCTTGGTAGTGTTGTGGGTTAATATGGTCTTTAGTATCACCTAGCCGTTGGTCCTTAAGCCATTCTTTAGACTCATTAGTTTGAAACCATTCCTTAGCTTCTTGTGTAGGTGATTTAAGCATACGTTCCCTTTCTTCAATCCATGTTGGTGTCATTGTGTCAAAGTAATCTTTCATCAGTAAACATCTCCGTTCTCTTTGATTTTAAGATCTTCATAGGGAGCAGCTACTCGCCGATAGAACTCTAGCTTTGCTCCCTCTAAGGCACCGACTACATCGTTAATTGTTTGATAACATTGGTCATCCTCATAGTAGTCTTTGATAATAGTTGTAATAAGAAAGTTAAGTTCACCAGCAGTAGCTGGCCTACGGAAACCTTCTTGAATAGAATTACGATCGTGTTTATTAATGTATGGCATTATGTTTCCTTATTGATTGTATACTGGATTACCGTCATTGTCATTGATCTCAATATAGTTAGGCCACTTAGTATCTACCTCTGGTGGATCAATAGTTTCTTCGTATGTTGTACCATCTTTAAACCAAATTTGTAATTGAAGATATTTAATTCGAACATCTTCAATATCATCTGCTGTTTTACCAGCAGGTAAATTAAAGTTTAGTGATGTGTAAGCACTGTACTCTACAATAAGTTCCATTATAGATATTCCTCAATAATAGTTTCACAAGCTTTATCAACATCAGAGCGCCATTCAGTTACTAGTGACTCAAAGAATGGATGAATAACATTAGCGTCTGCTTTAAACGCTACTACTGGTTTACGCAGAACGTATGAAGCATAAAACACCTCCATAGCTGTTCCGTGTTTAGCTACTTCTGGTTTATCTAAGTTAACAAGGATAACATCTGACTCTTGAATGTCTCGAAGGTCTAACTCAAAGATACGTTTCATATAACGTTTCTCAAAGTTATGGATACGTCTGCATGGATTAAGGGTTTGTACCTCAGCTCGCCATAAGGCTAATTCAGCTTTGGTACGCCAACCCATAGCATCTTCAGCAGATACGTGTTCCATTGGACCTGCAAGATACACTGTACGTTGTTTCATTTATTCTTCCGAATATAGTTAAGGAGTTTAAACAAATAGTCTGCCTCAGCATAGTCCATACAGATATAGTTATCCTGTGTATGGCTAGCGTATGAAGGGAAATAGGCAATGTAACCATTACCTGTATCCTCCATTCTACATAGCATATCTACACCCATACTATAACCCTCACGGCTATGAATGTAGTAACCATCAGAGCTACTACCACTGACAATCTCAGAGGTACCATCTCCATCATCGTAGAATGTACCTTCTTTAGCCGCCATAGTAGCAACTTCTTGGGATAGCTCGTCTAGTTTATTTAAGATCTCTTCGTATTTCATTACCATCCACTTTCATCAACAATTTGTTTAGATACAGTTACGAATTGATTCTTAACCATTACACCATTCAATGATACTGTAAGTATATAACCAATACCTGAAGAGTCATCACGAGTAACTAATACTACATCATTAGATGTCTCGAAGGAATCCATAAACTCTAGGATTTCTTTTAGATCATCTTTGTGTAACCACATTTCTGTTTTCATTTGAGTCTTTCTGCGCGAGATGCTGCTGCAATTATTTCTAATAGAAAATCTTTACTTACTGTTTCCTCTTTATTTGACTGATGTACTCCTGTACTACATTCACTTGGTTTAATTACTTTATCAAATCCAAAGATACAAGATGTAACGCCTTCAATCACTGCAATAGCAGCGGCTTCATAACCTGGGGTATTTACTTTATAAATACCATTACCTTCTGGGTAGTTATTGATATTGTAGACGTTACTATCACTGATTTTTACTTCTTTAATTTCAAGTGTGTACCTCATTACACTTCCTTATATGGTACGTACATTGTATTCATTGTTTCGAATGAACCGTCATCAAAGATCTCTTGTACTACACTGGTACGTACACGATCATAACCCCATACATAGTGATTGGTAGCACGTACTGAGGCTACCATATCCACTTTAAGTGTACCTTCTTCATCGGGTTTATAATAGTTGAAGAATTCAGCCTTACCTAGGAAATTAACTACTGGTTTTGTCATTTGTATATTCCTTACATACAGTTGAAAAGTCTGAAATAGCGATAGGGAAGTCAGGGCTACCCCACCACTTAGTACCTGACTCAATTACTTCATCAGTAATTTTACGGAAACATTTATTGTTGGTACAGTCTTCTGCGTTACAGAAGGTCATGTCACGATAGCAAATCATTGATTTTTCTCCTTGAGTTTGGCTTCGATGGCTTGGCTTAAACACCAGCTAAACGAATCGCCGCCTACGCTGCCACGCACATATTCATTCCATGCGCGGTTTATAGTTTCTCTACGCTCCTCATCCGTCAGCCCACGCCACGTACGTTTTGCCTGCACAAGTCCACTTTCAAGCAACTCTATCTTTCCTCGTAGATAGTCAATCTTAGAGTAAAGAGCACTTACTAAGGCGTCTTGTGTTGGTTGCTTAACCTTATCGCTAAGGGTTTGTTCGCAGATTGCAATAGCTGGTTCTACTGCGTTTGATACATTCCGCCAACTAATACCTGTGAAGGGGCCTTGATTGTTTGAGCCGTTATAGACGTATTCCAACGCCTGCTTTATTGCTTCAATGCTCATTTGAAAAGCTTCCCTTCAAGTTTATACATATAATCTTCTGCAGTATCATATGGCATTTCAATATGCCAGAAAATAATTGCAGCTTCGATTAATGTTGGGTGATGTTTAATACCATAGAGTAGGTTTTGGATGTAAGTTTCTTTAGTCATTCTTCACCTTTTTGGTATGGACGGTAAATCCACAATGCACATTGACGAGCTGTACAGTTAGTAATATCTTGACGAGTAGCTACACAATTATTACAGAAGTTTTTGATAGCACCCATAGGACTAGTTTTCTTCTGAGCTTTCTTTAGTGCTTGTTCTTCAAGCCATGCTTCTAAGAATTTACCACCTTTCTTTTCAGCATAAGCTTTTTCTTTACGCCACTGTTCTAGAGCTACTTTACCCTTGGCTAGTACCTCTGGATTCATGTAACGCTTGGTTTTTGGTTTCTGCGTACTCATTTGCTTCTTTCAGGGTTAGGAAACAGATTGAATTATCAAGCTTAAGTTCACGACCAGCTACACAATAGTAGTTGGTGTTGTTAGCGATTCTTACATACACATAGTACTTAGTAATCGGTTTCTTCATTATCTCTCATCTCCCATAGTTGGTCTTTAATCACATCGAAGTCAACGATATCAGACACATCGGTACCCTTATACCATGCTTTTTCAACATCAATATAAGGTTCTTCAGGTGGTTCTTCACGACTACCTCTCCATCCGGGTTGATAGTCGAATTGAACTTCTAAACAGTCAAACATATAGGGTACTGTTTTAATCATTTCCACTCCTTATAACGTTGTAAAGCCTTTTCTTTTTCAATATACGGTGTTAAGATACCATATATTAATGCTGCTAAGGTTATTACACCCCAGATTGTACCTACAATAATCATTGGGTAATTACTCCAAGAATCATATTAATAGCTTGTACAATCTGGATTTGTTCTATAGGATTTAATTGATTCCAAGGTCGAGAACCGGGGAATTTTTCACGGGCACGTTCATAGAATTGTTGTACGTCATTCATCGTCTTCAGTCCACCATTCAAGGGCTACGGGTGCATGCGCAGTAGGATCAAATAACTCATCAGCAATTCGTAAGGCATGCTCTTCATTTACAGCAGAAACTTCAATGGTTTCTTCTACACACATAGTTACATAGTATGTTTTACGGTTTTTACTCATTTTTCAGTAACCAAGAGTTAGAGATTGCTTTAAAGGACTTAGATGTATCAGACATATTCTTAAATACAAGTCCTTCGCGTTGTGCTTTAGGGTTTAACGTTGAAGCTCCTTCTGCAAAAGTTAATAATTCAGAGACTGTTGTATTCTTATCGGTAGTGTATGGTGCAAACACTGGTACGTGATTTACATTTAGTACACTACAAACGAATACACGCTCATCATGTGTCATGTATCGTTGGTTAGGGATATCCCAGATATCGTACACATAGTAGTTTACTTCTTGTAGGTTATATGGGTTCTTTTGGATACCTGGACCGATTAATTCACCTTGAAGAGCGATATTAAAACCATAAGCATTCATCTTTTCAAGGAGATTAAGCTTGAGCGCTGTAGATACAAAGGCATTAGATGTATCAGACAGCTTAAGTTCCCAGTTACGTGAGCATACACCCATTAAAGCTTCTTCATTGTTAAGTGCTTTACGGAATACAGTCATTGAAGAACCATCAAGCTTTTCAGTAACTTCCCAGTGTTGCGTACCGGGTAGATTCTCAAGTGTACGACCGTAGTTCTGGATACGTTCTTGATCAGTCTTAGGGATGAATGACGGAAAGTTACCAGCCATTTGACCAGCAAGTTGTGCAGGGATAACTGGTTCCCACTTGAGGATGTTTAAGTGCTCGGTAAGATCATCACCTTCACATGCATCCATTAGGCTGACTGGTTTTGGTAGTACTAGCCCTTGAGAGATTTGACCCTTAAGTTTGATAGTTTTTAGACGTTCACCTTTAATGCCTTTATACTCACGAGGTTCTTTACCTTTACTTAAGAATGGAGCTAATTCATGTGGAATCCATGAGTCAATTTCGAAGTAGATACATAGATCACCGATATTAAACTCACCTTTCTTTACAACAACATTCCAACCATCAATAGTTGCTACTTCAATTAAGTCAGCATCTTTGATCGGGGAAAGGTTATTGATTTTACGGATAGTTGCTAGTTTACGATCAGTCATTATACCCTCATTTTAGGTTTACGGAATAGTTGTAGTGTTACAACAAGAGAAGCAATACATGCTAGTGTAATGAATACAATTTTCATAGGGCTTTTACTGCACGAATAGTCTCACGGATGGTACGTAGTTTACGTTGATCATTACGTACTAAGTTCTTATAGGATTTATAAGTTAGATAGTCTTCAGCAGTTTCTACTGGTTTAGATTTATCAGACCTTTCCCAGTACTTAGCTGCTTGAGCTTTATCGAAGTATAATTGCCACTCAAGAGTTTTCAATTGGCGGCGTAGTGCTTGGAGAATAATCTGTTTGTTCATTTGAAACTCACTTTATACCAGATGTAGTAGACGATAATGATTGAGATAATACCGATCAAGGAATAAAAAGACCTATCCTTATTAGGGACAGGTCTTGTTTATTATTATTTAGAAGGGAATTTCTTCATCGGCAACTTCAGAGTTACCTTCACCTTCTTCATCGAAGTCAATGAAGTTAGAGTTCTTTGCTTCATAACGGACTAGTGTAGTTACTTGTACAGCAGTGAGTGTTACTGTGGTACCGGACTTAGTTACTTTACCGTTAGGTGCTTTGATCTCATAGTCTTTGAGCATAAGCATAACGTTACCGTGAGAACCGTTACCGATCACTTTAGGGTCAAGAGGATTCTTGAAACCATCAACAACACGAACAGGTGCTGCAGGTGAACCATCTTTCTTTTGGGCTTTCTTCTTGAGACCGATAGCTACGGTACCTTTCTCGAAGCCATCTTTTACTTTACCGAATTGCTCAAGTTCTTTGGCACGTGCTTTAGGTGCTTGTACGGTGATTTCCCACTGATCGGTACCGAAAGGTGATACAGGCTTTTCGGGATTTAGCTTAGCCCAGTATAGGTTAACACCTTTGAGGATTACGTTGCGGGTATCGTTTTGAGCGTTGGTAGTAGTCATGATTGATTTTCCTTTTGGATTGATAAAGAGTCGGTTCCTAATAGAAATATATTTCTTTAGGAGATTAAGAATGATTAAAAAGAATTATGTGAGAGTAGCTCACCCTAATTCATTAAAGAATTTAAGGGTAATTACCTCACCAGAAATGGCCAGAGAACTACAGAAAAACTCTGTTGAGGCTAGAAAGCGCAATAATGAAGCAATCAAAGCTTTATCAGAAGAGTTTCAGTGTTCAGCAGACGCTGTTAAAAAGGTTCTTGCGAACGTAGATATCAAGGCAATTGATGTTATCAAGATGTCAATGATGCATGCGTTATCCCAAGACAATTTTGAAGATGCAGCACGCTATGCAAAAGAAATTGCAGAGTATGAAGCACCTAAGTTAGCTCGACTTGAACAAACAAATATCAGTAAGGTCGAGGATCTTACGGATGAAGAATTACAGAAGATTCTTAAGTCAGAAGGACTGTAATTAAATTGACCACATTAATTTGTGGTCTTTTTATTTTTAAGATACTCTCTATTAGGTACCGGCTTCTTTTCGGCTGTCTGTAATAAAGAAGCTACTTAAAGTTTTTACTTTTAGATTAGTAAGTTGGTAAACATCTAGTTGTTCAACAGCAAACTCATTTACTTCATCAATATAGTTTTGTACTGCTATTTCAGGAGTTCTACCGGTAACTGCATTAGATGTTGGGTCTATTACTACATACATTATACAAGCTCCATTTGTTTATCAGCAACAGCAGGTAACCTACCTAAGTAAGATACATACGGTTTACTGGTTAACTCAAACATTTCACCAGACTGTGGGTCATAACAGTAGCCATCAGAGGTATTCCAACATTCACGTTGTACCCATACATGTGGTTTAGGGAATGGTCTGAAGATGATGTCGTTCATACAAGTTCCAGTGTTTGTTTGATACGTTTGATTTGAGAACGATAGAATGGGATAATACGTAGATGTTCGATTTCGATATCATTATTCCAGTCATTAAGTACAACTTCGATAATCTCTTTTACATTAGTTTTATCTGTGATAATGTAAGAGTCGTAGTCTAGGTTGTTACCTTCCTCATTGTATGAGTATAGCACTAAGTATGAAACACTTTCTTGATTGGTGTCTTGTTTATCGCTTGTTGACACACGGGACACGGTTTTGCTAGTAGCCATTTTCCTGACTTTCCTTGACGAAATGTATGAATGGAGTATGCTTTAGAGATATCACTACAACGAATGATAGCATCAATCTCTGCATGTAGATAGATCTTTTCAGGTAAACCTACACTATCAGCACATTTAGCTTGGTATGGGTGAGTTTTGGTATAACTGTTTTTACCAATAGATAGAATGTTACCTTTCTTATCTTTGATAATAGCAGTTATTTCATGGTTAGACATCTCTAACCTTCTTTACCCATAATAGCTTACCATGAAGAAAAGCTTTCTGGATACCTGTATCAGGATCAAACACTACAGATATCTCTGACCTAACTTTAGCTTTAATACGCTTAATTAGATCATTATAGATATCAAGAGCAGACTGGTTGATCGGTAACTGTAACTTCTTTCGTGGTTGAGGCTTTTGCTGCGATGACATTATTATCTCCATCAATAGTTAGCATAACATGAGGACCACTAGGTTCATATTCAGGATAACAGAACAGTACAATATTAGTATCATTCATGGTACTTTTCATAGTATCAACTAAGTAGCTGGTATGAAAGAACTCATAACGTACTTCAGGTTTAATTCTAAAACGATAGTCGGTATTAGACACTCGATAGATATCATCAGGTTCTTCATATGGTGGTACATCTACCCAACCACTATACTGATTATGTTTATACTGTAGAGTATGATCTCCTTTAATGTATAGATGTAAGAGGTTGATATTACCTCCAGTATAGATTTCTTGATTACTGTTCATGGTATACCTTTCTCTGAGTAATATTCTTTGTTTGTTAGTTGTATTACTGATACCTATATTACAGGTACTATTAATATAATACTTATATAATAATACTTGTCAGGGAAAACTCTCTAATAGGTACCAACTAAATAAGTTGTTGATTTTAATTATCTTTTGTTTTCATAGATGCAATATTTTGAAAGATTTCCATCATTATTTCTTCTAGTCGAGTTCTGTTGATATCGTCATGTGGGTAGATTGCTTGGGGAACTGTGACGTCATAACAAAAGAGATCGTATAACAGCTTATAGTCTTCTTCGTTGTGTAACTCGATGACTAGTCGCTGAGGTACGAACGATGGACGCTCAAGCGCATAGGATGTGATGTTCATTTGGTAATAGCCTTATAAATGTTGTTTAAGAGGACTTGAGTATCTTTGAAGGATTCAGTGTCCTCTGGGTGGAGTATTTCGGGTATAGACCATTGAGCACCACTGAGGTATTTGAGGATATGTTCGTCATGCTGTGATTGTACGGAGATTGTGATTTGGTATGGACTGAAGGATGGTTTTGTAGGGATGAATTGTTTGGTTACGTTCATGTTATTTACTTTTTTTAGAACAGATGATTCGGGTATGGTTATTTTGGATATAGCCTTGAGTGGAACATTCTTTGAGGATTGTATTGAAGTTACGGTAGTCTTCTATGAAGAATATTGCTGAGGTGAATGTTGATAGTGAGAACCATAGTATGAGAAGGATGCCGAAGAAATTGTCCATAATGAATTTCCTTTGTTGTTTAACTTTTAGACCACCCACAAGAACCGTACCCCGAGACAATAATTTCCCATACCTCTCGCTACAATTGTCATCCAAATGTCATTTCGATGACTTTTGTCGGGTAATAGTCCTTGTGGTACTATACATTTACAGCTTAGAATCCATTATTCGCTCCTGTTCTGTTAGGTATTGGTCATAAGCATACGCTTCTTGTTGGTACCAAGTTAGTTCTTTCAGTGTATCTACCACTTTTAGTTGGTCTTCCATAGATACTGGATCACTTCCTAGGTTATTTACTAGGAAAATCAGGTCTTCAGCAGACATAGTCAGCATGAATGTATCACGGTGCTTAGTTAATCTCATTTCTTTGATCCTTTCTTTGTTGGTTTCCACCCAAACTTCCTCCAAGTATCCTGTACATCAGCACCTTTAGTGTAGATATGTCCTTGGAGTAGTGTTTTACTTGGATATACGGGTTGTTTCTTTGTTGTTTCCATCATACCTCCATGAATTGATCAAAGACAGCAGTGTATTCGAGTACTGTGCCTGGGAGTTCTACTGCCTCACACATCCTTACGAGTACATCTGGGTCGTTAGCTACTGCATAGACCGTAGTTTGTCCTACAGTACTATGTGAGTACAGGTGTTTACAGCCAAACTCCTCAAGAGCCTCTACAATCTCTTCTGTTTTATCAAGACCAAAGTCTTCTGGTGTCAGTGCATTGAGCAAAATATACTTAAACATGTCGTTTCCTTTCAAAGGCAGTCCATTGTATCAAAGAAAGCTAACTTCTCAGCATCTTCCTGAGAGTAACCACCATCGTACTGCCGTACAGCAGCTCGTTCTTCAAAGATCTCCCTTAAGAGATCAACATCAACGTCAGGATTGAGTTGAATAAGTCGTGCGAAGGTATTTGACATTTGATTTCTCCTTGAATATGTCATTTGGTTGATTAGTCTTTCGATATCAGAGGCTCTCATGCCTCGATAACCTCATTGAACCACACATCAGAGTTCCAACCACTGGTAACTCCGAAGCGAACACTCTTACCAATGAGCTTACGAGCAACACGGAATTGCTTACGTGCATACTCTACATCTCGTGTGATAGACATCTTACGGATGACTTGTTTATCGTCAACAGCATAGATGTATCGGTTGTCATTGTCAATATACAGAGCCATCAGTACAGATGAGTCCTTAGTGTACATTGCAGTTGCGGTATCGCCCTTGTTAGCGTAACCAGTGGACATGAGTGCTTTTACTTGAGCCATTTTAATCTCCTTGAGTTATGGCAGTTATGTAGTTACGACATGCAACTACCCATAGTACACTCGGGTGAATGTACTACAGGTAACGTTATCCGTAGATAACAATGTCAACTAGTGCTGGTAGGTACTCGTTAAGCACCTCTACCTTGTTTGTCTTTGTGATCAGACGACCAGACTTCTTTGAGTAGATGTAGTAGACCATGATAGTTCCTCTTGGAATAGAGCAAGATCGCTCTCCAAAGGCCGAAACCTTCAGGCAGGGATCTCATGCATTCAATGCATCGAGCATTGTTGTGAGTGCCATCCATTCGGTACTCATTACCGTTGCCTTGAAGTGTACGGGGTCGTACCCTTCATCGTCTGTTGGTGAGAATGCCAGCTGCATGATGGCATCCCATACAAGAGCAACTCGTATTGTGACCTCAATGGTGATATCTACATCACCGTTGTAGTTGCAGACGTAGCCCATTACTGGACGCTCTTGTGACAGCCCACTGAGGAAGCGCAGTGCATCCCCGAAGTTCTTGTCGTAGGTGTCCAGACGGACGGTGCGGGTGGTGGTCTTGTTTGTGCTCATGGCACTCTCCTTCCGGTATACCGACCGGTTACGGGTTAGAGCAAGATCGCTCTCCACAGTCCGAAGACTGTAGGCAGAGATCTCAGAACTCATCGACAGTGGCAACAACCAAGCCAGCCAAAGAGCAGACAGCAGAAACAAAAGCCATAGGCCAAAGACCGTCAAGCGACAAGAACAGACAGGCAAAGGCCAACACGAAGAAGGAAGCAGAGAGAAAGAAACGAGACATGATAGCTCCAAGCAGCGCAACAAGAGGAAGGACGAGGAGGCAGCGCCAGACCACCACGACCGAGTGGGACGACCCACGAGGCACGGACCTAGGGGGGACCG
>Ga0255186_1000180_pt1 | contig 10759 bp, 19 predicted proteins | sample Miss_Cont_RepC_0_FD_183635 | JGI IMG/M metagenome (GOLD analysis project Ga0255186, IMG submission 183635) | Freshwater microbial communities from Mississippi River, Louisiana, United States - Miss_Cont_RepC_0h | ecosystem: Environmental > Aquatic > Freshwater > River | place: USA: Louisiana...
CACCAAGAGCGCCGCCAGCTAAAGCCCCTTGTGCGCTTCCAGCAAGCACACCTAAAGGGCCAGCAGGAGCACCAGCAATACCACCTGCAATGGCGCCGCCAAGACCAATAAGCTCTTGACCACCTAAAGCGGCTCTAGGACGATACTCTGGAGACATGACAGAAACACGCTCATCACCTTCTATTGCGGTAGGTGTTTGCGGCCTAAATACTTTATCTTCAAAAGTGAATCCAGATGTATCAAACATATCAGCCATTATTTGACTCCAAGTTCACGTTTCAGGGAGTTAATTTCTTCGCCTTCTGCTTGTGTTCCCCTGCCACCCCTTGATTTTACGGTGTCATACAGAGTTTGAAGTCTGTTAAGTTTATTCTGGAATTCAATTCTTTGATCTGCTTGATTAAACCCAATAAGAGATTTTTTTTGAGAACGATATTCTTTAGCTTTATTGTATGTATATTCATTCTCTGAAATATCTTTTCTAAGAAGATTAACAAGATTTACGATTGTTTCAGGTTGTTGCAACGAATTAGGTGCTGTTGTTATAAGTCTATCCAGCTCTTTTGCGGCAAGAGAACCAGGGAAATTTTTAACTAATGGGAAAACATATCTAGTACTCATTGCATTGACCAGTTCCGTATTAGATGCAGCCTTTTTTAAATCATCACTAACAGGCAATCCAAGTCCGTCAAGAACTTTAATAAAAGATGTTTTAGTGTCAGCAAGTGTTCCAGTAAATGAATTCTTTAAAGCGGAACTTAAATTATCTAAGTTTCGTTTAGACGATACACCTGCCGCAACAGCGCCCCCTAATTCATCCATATTTTTGGCAGAAAACTCTCCTTCCTTCGTGCCCTCTGCTTTCAATCCATAACCCAGAGCTTTACCAAACCTTTCAAAGCCCTTTGCAATTCCTTCTCCAATTTCTTCGCCAGTACTTTTCTTTTCAACCCTAGCATTAACTGCTTTCATTTGAGGTTGAGTTAATTCAGAAAAAGGTTTTCCATATAATTCACGTGCAACGCGTTCTGCTTCTGCACCAAAAGAAGGGAGCTTTTCAGGTTTTTCAAATTCCTTTAACTGCGCTTGAATCGAAGCAATTGCTTCAGACCTGCCTTCTGTTTCTTCTGGCAAAGCCTTAAATTTTTCTAAGTTTTGTTTAAGTGAAGCAATAAATAAAGGTTTTTGTATACCTTCTGGAATTGGTTGAGTGCGTTCGCGCGTTGCAGTAGCAACTCTTTGCGACACCAAAGCACCAGACTCAAGTGTTTTCCTGTACAAATCACTCAAGGCATTAGCTAAACGCGGAATTCCCATTTCAGATGCTCTTTTGGCTCCTTCAGCAATAGACTTTGGATCTGTCTGGTCAATACCGCTCAAAATCTCTTGTTGTTTAGCAATCATCTGTAACTGAGGGTCTTCAGCACCTAACAAAGTGCCAATCCCGCGACCAAGACCCATGCCAGCGGAATAGAATCCAGCAGACGCTTGTTCTAAAGGGCTGAGTCGAGCAAACTGCATTGCTGCCTTCTGATCTTCTTCGGCCCGAGAGCGCTGATACATCTCAGGAGTAAGACCGAATAAACCGCCTATGATTGAGTCTTGTGCCATGATTAATGTCCTTCCAATCCGCCGAGGGCGAGAGGATTGTAACTTCCACCAGAAAAGTCACTTACATAAGGATTTCCAGGCATACTTGGTAAGTATGAATACGGATCAAAACCTCCAATAGTAGGTGCTCCACCACTAAATCCGCCACCAAACCCACCATATCCACTAGCAGTCCTACCTAAACCTTGAAGGAAACCACCCATCGGGCTTAACTCACGTGCGCGTTGTAAAGTCTGTGCTGCACCAATACCGCCTTGTAACAAGGCTTGTGCGGCATTCGGACTTGCAATCCTTCCACCTAATGCAGAACCAATCGTAAGCGGTTCCATACCAAGTTGCTCAATAGAGCCAGCAGTTCCAAGACCAGTGGTAAACGGAGCATACGCACCAGTAAGACCTTGACCGTAACCACCAAGCAGTCCAGCACCGGTTCCAAAAAGACCCGCACCAAAGGCAGTCTGTTGCTGACCGGCTTGCATGGCTTGAGCGGCTAACTGAGCGTCTTGTTGTGCTAATGCGTTGTAGTAGGCTTCCATCTCAGGAGAGGCCGCGCCAAGACCAGCAGCGCCGCTAGGACGGGCAGAAGTACCACCTACGGCTAAACCACCCCGACCAGTCTGGAATAACCGGTTTTGCAGTTGAGCAAATTGGCGCTCTCTGGAAGGCGCCAAAAGCTCTTGTTGCTGTGCAATATACCGTTGGGCTACTTGTTCAGGAGATTCTGCGAGATACTGTTGGCCTAATCCAAATAAGCCAGTAGCGGCGGTCTGTAACGGGGCGTAAAGACCTGGGGCTTGTTCAGCAAACCCAAGACCCTGCCCCGCAAGAGCCATAATCCTATCTTGGTAGGCTTTAAGCTCAGGAGAGACTTCATATCCCGCAGAGGATACTCGCCCAGTAGTAGGATCGTACGCAAATTGGGATTGACCGAACCTAGTCGTAATCCCAATAGGACGGAACCGCGCTTCTTCAGCGGCGATCCTTGCGGCTTCAATTTGAGCTTCAGCAGATGTTCTGGCGGCAGATTCAGCCGCAGAAGCTTGCTTTTTTGCTCCCATAAACCCCAAGACGGGGCCGACAATATCACCCATAATTTTCTCTCCAGAGATACAGCTTTCTAGTTATTCCATCTAAACATTTGTGATTCTCAACTACCTCAAAACCTGTAATCAAAGACCATTTGTACATCTTTTCATCGTCTATAAACGGCATTGCGTATATATCTTGTTTCTGTTTTCCAGCCCAATCATTCCAATCTTTAACAAACTCTTTCTTTATCTCTTTTGTCCATTTAAATACATCCATATGAACAAATAACAAACCATTTACGTCTTCTGTGTAGATAATGTAATCATCAGTTTTAATTACAGGTATCTTCACTTAATTTAATTGTTTAATGCTATATGAGTCAAATTCTTAACAATTTTTGTTTCATTAGTTAAAGTAAGTTTGCTAGTACGAACAATTCATCAAGTTGCTGCTTTGTAAGACTAAGCTGTGAAGCAATCGCTTGAACTAAAGAATTATCACGCTTAACCTCTGTCGCATATTGCCATTCAATTTTTGCGGCCTCGTCAGACTGTTCGATTGCCGCATTGACAGAATCCAAAAGACCTTGCTGAAGCAAAGCTAATTTAGCTTGGCGCATAGTCACAACTTTAGGAATTACTGGTGGCGGCATAACATACGGAGTGATTTGTCCAAACTCGCCAGCAACAGCTCTTGCATAAACTTCTCGACCATGCGCTTCAGTATCAGTGGACATAGCACAAAAAGGATGTACTTCTCCGGAGAGATGAGAAAATTCGCAGTCAACAATTATTGACGTTCCCTCCGCATTTGAGTATCGCGGATTAGCTGCGGAAATTAGTGTAATAGTCATTTATGAAATCCTCTGAAAAACACCGAATTCTGAACTAGTGCCATCTATAGTATTTCCTGATACATTTCTCCAAGTTCCAGCCAATGAAGCACTTGAAAAAGACGCGGAACCACCTCTCAATATTGCTCCACGGAATGATGCGGTTGTGCCAAGATTACTAATAGTGCTGCCAGTATCTGTTCCAACATTAAAAGAACCCACCCCGTTGCTAACATCGTTAGAAACATAACTTCCTGCGGCCGGAGCAGCAGAAGTCCAAGTCGAGCCGTTAGAAGTCAGAATATTTCCATTAGCCCCAGGCGCAACTACCTGAACCGCAGAAGTGCCGTTACCAAGCAGGACATTGTTGGCGGTCAGTGAAGCAGCTCCAGTTCCGCCGTTTGCAACAGGTAAAGTTCCAGTGACATTAGTTGTCAGATTGCAATATGTCGTAGATGCCGAACCAGTACCACCCTGCGCCACGGAAAGCGGAGTAGTCAAACCGGATAGCGATGTAATATCTGAATTAGAACCAGAAGAAGCCGCGCCGAGATTAGACCTTGCACCAGATGCTGTAGAAGACCCAGTTCCCCCATCTGCCACAGCAAGATCAGTAATACCAGTGATTGAGCCACCAGTAATATTTGATGTAGTAATGTTTGCGGTAGTGATGTTTGCTGTGGTAATCGTAGCCGTTGCTAACGTAGTCGTTCCGGTAAAAGTAGGGGCCGCCGTGTCTGCTTTTGTAGAAATAGCAGTAGCAATATTATTGAATTCTGTGTCAATCTCAGTACCTTTGACGATCTTATTAACATCGCCAGCAGATAGAGAATCTTTTGTTGCGAAATTCGTGCTTTTAACATAATTTGACATGATTGTTCCTAGCTAAGTTTTCCGTTCTTGGCCTGAATCTCGATTTTCTGAATACTTAATGCTGCGCCGTTAATGTTTGACTCGTAACCTGTTTGAATTAATTTACCGGTTCCAGTACCAGAAACTGTTAATGTCTGAATAAGTTGCCCATTACTGTAATACGCAACAGGTGATCCATTTGCACCATATTCAGCAGTACCGTATTCAGAAATACCTTGTGTTGGAATTTGTGCGTTATCTGATAAATAATTACTACTTAAATCAAAAGCCCATTTAAAAGTAACGTATTGATTAGTTCCGCCAATAACAACAATAGAGATTCTTTTAAGTACAGAGGTCTGAGATACGTTACCTAAGTCTGCGTAGTTGGTGTAATACTGCATCCTGTAGGAAGAACCATCATCTTGGTATCCGGTGTATTTCATTACATAACCAGTCTTACCGAATAACAAATCTCCATTTGCTTTGGAGTAAAGAGCTTTAGGGTCGATAGAGTTCCAAACAGTAACCCTGGAGGAACCGTCTTGTAACTGACCTCTAGTATCAAAACAATAAATCTGTTTTACAGAGGGTAAAGTAATCAGATAAAAAGCGTTTCTCTCAGAGAATACAGATTTAATCTTTGTTAAATCTTCATTAGAGACAATATTCATTAAGTCATTTCGCACATTCTTGGAAAGATCGCGGAATGGAAGTGACTTCTCTTGAATAGTTCTAAGTAAAGAACGAATACCAGTATTTGATAAAAATAACACATCAGTACCAATAGACTTAACGCTGTCTCTAGCGATACATCCTGTACCTATGATTGCGTCATCAATGACCAAGTCAGCAGGAGTCGTGGCGTTTTTATAGACAAGAATCTGATTCTTGCCAAAGATAAACAAGTATCCGTTATGAGATGCAAGGGCTTGGATTTCATCTATACCCTCACCCCAAACCCTAGATACATCAAGACTTCCAGCGGTTCCGGTATTCCAGATATGTCCAGCAAGAAGGTCTGAGAAATAAAGCGTAACCTTATCGGTAGAAGTACTAGCTACCCATAATCTACCGTAAGCACTTAAAGCGATATTCGCACTAGGAACTGTACCGGAGTATCCAGTCTTTTCAGAGACTCTACGATATGTTGTATTACTTACAGCAGGATCGTAGATTAACGGGTCATGTCCTGTCTGAAAAAAGTATGCGATATTGTTTAATGTCGCAATACTCCAGTTATTCGCAGAAATAGTAGGGGCAGAACCACCGCCACCGTAAGTAAGCTCAACGACAGCATTACTAGAGTTGAGTTTGAATAATTTATTATTCGCAGCAAATAAAACTGTTGACGTACCATCAGATTCAATAAGTTCGTGTAATGCTTGAACTTCGTTAGAACCTAAAGAACCAGAACTGGAGTTTACCTTTGTATAACCTTTTCTTGATCCAATGCGGCCATATTGGTCAATAATACAATTCGTCGCATTTAGAGCAAAACCAGCAGCTAAGTCTAAAGGAGAGTCTTGGGTATTTAATCCAAAAAACCCTGGTGCTGCGATAGCAAAGATTTGAAGTGGTTGCGCCATTAGATAGCAATAAACTCTTGAGATTCAGGATAACGAGTGGCTTCTAAAGCAATGTAATCTGACAGCATCTGTCTATAAAGAGCGTAAGCCTCAGAGCTGTTAAGTCCTCCGTCCTCACCACGTTCTACTAAAGCCCTAGCGTAGGCATTTTGAATTACTAGATCATCAGCCACTTTAATAACAGTAGAGTCTGAAGATAATTCCGCTTGAGGAATAATCAGAGAGAATTTAAGCGAGTAAGCACTATCAGGGACAGGGAATACGTTTACTTTTGTGTCGTAACTTCCGTCTACACCATTAAAAGCATAGTAAGTAGGGATATTCTGAGCAGGAGTACCAAAGCTCAAATACCGATTCATTTCAGCAAATGAAATGTTTTGCAGAGGAATCTCTGATGTTACATTGATAGCATCAGAGACACGGAATTTATTACCGCTACCTGTAACAGAATATGCACTAACTCCAGCAGAGGTGGTTACTGTTACATTGGTAAATAATGCGTTCCAATTAAACGCATCTTCTACTTGGCGTTTCGCATCGTTTACAAACTTACCAATAAGAGTAGAGTAAGACGTTTGCGTAACGGTAGATACCTGGACTTCACGGAGCCTGACCAGAACATCATTAACCGCTTGTAAGTATGTTTTGCTCATTCTCTTTGATTTCCTTTAACAACGAAGGTTAAAATCACAGTAAAAGTACTTCCAGCTTCAGGTGTGACTTTTACTTGATCGCCTTCTTCTAATACAACATAAGCTCCACCATCAAATTTTAGATAGTCTTTGGAGTTAAAACTGTATGAACTAAGAATGTCATACGTTGCGGACGCACTTGAGTCATACCACGACAAAGTGCAAGTTTTTGTGCTGCCGCTGGTATTATGAAGATAAGAAAGATTCCATAGCGCACGATACCCCGTCGGCACCGTGTACAGTGTCGATGTAGATCCTGCTGTTGGGGTTGCGCCTACAGAATATTCCCGCATCAGAAATCCTTAAATATCAGTAAGGAGGCCCGATGCGGGTTGTCACCTAGAGGTTTTGCAGAGAATACCATAAATCAAAAGGAAATCACCACTTAACCTTTGAGCTCCACCAACCCGCGGATAGCTTACCTTTTGCAATGTTTTCGGCGTGTCTCGCTTTGAACGATTTGCGCCTAGCTTTGTCTGCTTCCGACTCCCCAGGTCTTGCAGGAGAGCCAGATACACCTTGTTGACCAAAACGAATCAATTTAACAGTATCACCAGATTTAGCTAAAACAGCATGGCTTTTAGTTGGGTGATTTGGAGTCCTCTTTGGTTTGTTAAATCCAGAGAAAGACTCTTTGCCACGCTTAATCATTTGAGACCTCGTTTTGCTGTCTTTTTAGCGGCTTTAAAAGCGGCGGCAGTAGGAGCGCCTTTAGTTCCAGGCTTACGCATCTTTTCACCACTACCGGCTTTGATCCTTGCTTTTTTGGCATGGATATTTGCGTAAAGACCCTTCATTTCTTTTTCCTAGCCATTCCAGCCTCAGAAAGCGCAATAGCTACAGCTTGTTTCTTAGATTTAACAACTGGGCCTTTCTTTCCAGAATGTAGACTTCCGGCCTTATATTCCCGCATGACTTTAGCTACTTTCTTCTGACCTTTGGTTGCTTTCATTTATTTACCTTTTTGCGTGTTTTATGAGAGCTATTTTTCATAACACTTCCATCAGGCATCCGATGATAACCTTTAGGAACAGGCTTTAACTTTTTATTTTGTTTCATGATTTACTTGGCCTCCCCATTTTCTTCTTAGGAGCTAAAAAAGGGATATTTACCCTTTCCTGTGGTTCTTGCTTTTCTTCATCAATACGGACATAACCTGCGTGTCCTTTCATTGATTCAATATCGTGGGGAAGAACAAACTCTACCGTATTACCACTTTGAAGACATTTATAAAGAGCCATATTTCCCTCTCAAAAGAAGGAAGGGCTACCTTTCGATAGCCCCTCCAACTAATTACGCCGGAACAGCCAGAGCGTAGGCGGAGCTAGAAGTAGCCACACCAGAGCTGGCAGACGTACGCATAGCCTTAACACCGTACAGGGTATCGGCGGTGTACAGCGTAGCCAGATATTCCTGTTTGTATTGGGTTTGCGAACGGATACCAACTTGCTCAACCAGAACCATCGAGTCACGATGACCCATCAGGCAGATACGATCAGCACCGGCGTTACCAGCGCCACTGTCGGCGTTCGAGGTAACAAACACGGGCATACCGTACAGATTGCCAATTTCACCGTTACGGATGGTGTTGTTGGAACCAGCCTCACCAACGAACGCTTGCTCAGTGTAACGAGCGAGGCCCATCAGCGTGTTGCGGCTCGACGGCGGGATGATGAAGAAACGACCATCCATCGGAACGTCGTTGTCATCCAGACGCTGAATCGTGCGGCGGATAGCAGCATCCGTCAGAGCAGCTGCGTTCGAGGTCGTGCTGTTGTACGCGGTCGTGCCATCCGAACCGATGTACGCTTTGGTCGAGGAATTCGACGTAGCGTAGTCGTTCGTGCCAACGGTAGCGCCGTTGAAAGAGCGACCCAGGCGGATCAGGTCGGTATCAACTTGACGAGCCAGAGCGTAGCCAGCGTCTTCCGTATAGAACGAACGCAGCGAGGACAGGGCTTGAACTTCAACGATGTCTTCGATCAGGCGGCTGTATTCGTAGTGCTTGTCGATCAGGACTTGCACTTCCGATTCCGTCGCGGCAATCAGGGTAACAGCGGTCGAAGCAGCTTTGGCCGAGGCCGAACCACGGGTCGGCGAAGGAACGTGAACGGTGTCACCTTTCTTGCCTTTGTAGTTCATGCGTTTGACCAGGTTGGCCGCAACAAGGTTTTTCTTGTAAGCGGCCACAATCTCATCACTCCAGATTTCCGGAATGAAGGTTGCTGCGGTGGTAGTGGTTACTGCTGGGGTAGGGAAAGCCATAGTTAATTCTCCTTAGATTATTTAACTCTGCCCTCTTGATATGCTTTCATGATCTCATCGCTGAGAGCTTCATATCGTTGAGGGTCAGTCATTTTTAAACGGATCAGGTCAGCCCTACGGTAGACTCGACGCGAAGACTCTCCAGAACCACCGGTATCAACGGATGCGGCTTTAAGGCTTTGCTTGCGGACTTCTTTACCATCATTTTCCGTTTGCTTTGACTTAATTGAACGCAACGCTTTATAGGTGGATAACAATTCATTAGCACTGTCGTAATCAAACTCACCGTCTGCTTTAGCGTAAAGCCCAAGACGTACAGGGCTTTCTTTAACCCAATTAACAAAGTCATTGTTTTGAACAATGTCAACGTAATCAGGATGGTCTTTGCTGAGTTTTTGTTGAATCTGCATCTTTTTAAACTCATACGTGGCCTGTTTTGCAGCTAAAACATCAGGATGTCGATCTACAGTATTCTGAATAGCTCTTTTCGGGTCTTCAAAGAAATCTACTTCAGGCTCTTGCTGCTGGATGTTTTCTTGATTCTTATTGATATTCTGTTTAATGAGTTCATCAGCAAGTTTGCGGACTTCACCGACTTCTTGAGCTTGTTTCCCAATGAGCTTTTCAGCCTCCTGGTGCATTTTAATAATGTCATCCAAAGACTTGCCCTGATACTTCTCAGGGATTTCATTAGAATTTTGCTCTACGGTTTCTTCCAACTTAACTGGTTCTTTTTCATCAATCGTATCAATTTCAGTATCAACTAACATTTTTTTATACCTTTCCTGCCGCTATGGGTTGTAGGAGATTAACTCGCCAATAATTGGTTAAGAGTTAGCTTTCTGCTCCGACTTTAACTTTTCACGATGAATCCGATCAAATCTGCCATGAGCAGAGGGAAAATGACCAGACCATCCTTCCAACTTAAAGGACGGAGCAGAGATTAGGCGCGAAGCTGTCGCGCCACAGTCACACAGAACGCTATTCTGTTGGTATTCAACGTAGCGATCTAATTTATGCCCGTTTTCACAGGCGAATTCATAAATACGTTTCATTTTTCGCTTAAATCTTCGTATGCTCTTTCACTTATTTGTTTAAGATTCTTTAACCAGGTAAGTATAGAAAGTTCACCTCTCTTATACTGTAACTGAGAATCATTCTCAATAAGTGAGATATTGTTCAAAGCATATATCATATTATCAATATCTTCAACAAGGTCTTTCCATCCTTCTGTTGCCATCATGGAAAACCTGTCTTCATAATACTTTTGTAACTCAGGAGTCATTTTTTTCTTCTTTTTTCTCCAGAGCGTTTTTTAACAATCCAAAGAAAGCATCGCGTCCAACCTGAAGCTGATCTACGTTAAACCTTGCGGAAGCCAGTTTCCTGTCTAAATCCGCCACGTGATTAACGAGTGCTTGTTGCTCTTGCGTCATATCTTCAAATTGATACTCAACACCATCGATGCTGATAGGGGTCTTTTCGTTTTTACCCATCTCAGTTTCTCCTTACTTTTGGTTGATAGGCTGCGTAGTAATAATACGCAGTACTGCTACTCCGACAGAAATGACCAGCATCACCAAACCCGTATTAGCAGGGCCGACTAGCTGAGTCACAACTGACTGAGACTGTTCCAGAATCCCGCCCACAGCAATCAGGACGGAAAACCAGATGGTTTTGGATTTCAGATAATTCATCACGCAGCCCACGGCAGCGGCAAGGTTTGAACAGTCGGTGCAATCTGTTGCTGAATCTGCTGCTCTACGGCAAGTTGGGTAGCATCTTTATCCACACCGCTATTCCAGCACCAGCCCAAGACTTGGTCTTGAGTCAGTTGGTCGTAGGGGGTGAAATCACCGCCGGTATAAGTGAATCCGCAAGAACCATAA
>Ga0255186_1000182_pt1 | contig 10645 bp, 22 predicted proteins | sample Miss_Cont_RepC_0_FD_183635 | JGI IMG/M metagenome (GOLD analysis project Ga0255186, IMG submission 183635) | Freshwater microbial communities from Mississippi River, Louisiana, United States - Miss_Cont_RepC_0h | ecosystem: Environmental > Aquatic > Freshwater > River | place: USA: Louisiana...
AATGGGGAAAGATCACGCAGTTTCCGCAGCAATTTGGGATACCTCCCGAAGCTATTTACCTGAATAGCTGGAACCTTGATCCCACCGATGGAACGGTGTTGGACGAGGCGAAGCAGTTCAAGGAGTTAGAGGAGCGCATCAACCGGACAGGGGTATCCCTTGTTTTCGTTGACACGGTAATGAATAGCACCACCCATAACACCACCCGTCCAGAGGAAGGGGTTAAGTATTTCAAACCCTTGGCAGAAGTGGCGCAGAAGACCAACACAACGATAATTCTGGTGACACACCTGTCTGCCGGTGGAGAGGCATTGGGGCGGCGCATCGTTGGCCAATGCCGACAAATGATCAGCCTGGAAAAGATTGAGGGGGAGCCTCATAACTCGCCAAAGAGGAAAATCTATGTCAGCAAATCCAACAGCGTGATTCCCCCAGAATTGACCGCGACTATGGGAAATTCCGGCAATGAATACGCCGGGGAAGCTTTGCGGGAAGAGGTCAGAAAAGTCGATCCTCATGCCTGGCTGGCAACCTATTTGAAGAGTGGCAAAAAGCCCATGGACTTGATCCTTATTGACTCAAAGCTGCATGGGATTGATGGTGCTGCTTTCGATGATGCAATCATGTATAAATCTGTAACTGATCAATCTCCGTATAAATGGACTAGGCTGATTAGGAGTGACTGAAATGGCTGGCAAGGAGTGGAATCATTACATCGATGAGATCACTTCTGCCGATGTTGAGTTTGAGGATATCCGGCGGTTGATCAATGACATTGAGAATGGCAAGTCAATTGACCACCTTGATGGCGAGAAGCTGCTGACCGATCTCTGCAATCTCCGCTACCGTTTCGGATTCTTTTTCATGTCCTGTTTGGCGATTACTTCGATCACCAAACCCAAGGGGTGCATCCACGATAGTATCCGCGACATAACCAGGGCGATTAAGAACCTGAAGCGGTTACGGATGGTCATGCGAGAGGTTGAATATGCCGCGAGTGAAGAAGGCGACGAGTGCGAGTCCTGTGGGGCGAAATTCCAAGAACCTGTCCAGGAAGGCGAAGAACCAGAAACCGAAGGCGACCAAGAAAGCCCCGATGAAGGTGGTGGCGAAGAAGACGCTGGAGCTTGATTATTCCAAGGTCAAGCTGGCCGATCTACCGAAGAATGCCGATGGTACTCCCAAAAAAAAGCATTTCGTCCTCTGGTTGATTAACAAGCTGAATCGGGCGATTCCCAAGAATAAAAGAAAAAAGAACAGCCTATGATCGTATAAGGAATTGTGCTGGGAATGGAACAGGACAGGAGTCACATATCATGGAAGATTTGCTTTTCCCTTCAGTTGGATGGTTGAATCTGTCCAAGCAGGAATTTCTGGATATCGCTGATCGTGCTGGCGGTGTTCAGGATGTTGTCATCAAGGATGATCTGAAGCAGTTGATTGCTTTTTCCAAGCTGTTGATGCGAATCATTGATTGCCAGGACAAGCAACTACAGGCTTATGATCGTTCCGAGGTGGCAAGGTTTTGATCCGGTGGAACCGGGTTTTTTAGAAGGAGTCTTTGCCTTGAAGAAGTTTGCATTTGCCTTGTGTGCCGTTGCCGCTATTGCGGGGTATTCCCAGGCTGGGATTTTCCGCAAGCGGGTCACCACAGTCACCGCAGTTCAGGCGAAACCCGCCGCCGCCCAGGTGAAGGGTGATACCTCGACCGCGCAGGGTGTGGCGTTGCTGATTGTGCAGACGGGACGCTTCCGGCACTTCGGCGGATACAACGGGTTTGAGGGCATTGGCATGGGTTCCACCCCTGCCGCTGCCGAAGCCCAATGCTGCTACCGGAACCGCTTCACTCCCCGTGAGCGGGCCTTTGCCCAGATGCCCAACGGGATGTGGGTTTGCGTCTGCCGTTATTAATCGGCTATAATTGAAACGGACCTTCCGGTCTGTCCCTTGTGACGGTGTCCGCATTAATTCAAGAACCGTACTGCCTGACTTATAGCATTCAGGTCTGGCAGAAAGTAGAAACTCGGCATAGTCGAGGGATGAGGGTGATACGGTAGCCCCTCATGCGGATGCCAACACTACAGGAAAAGGAGAATGGAAATGGAAGAGAGAATGACGGTCGAGGATGCCTGGTTACTTTCCGTATTCAGCGCGATGAAGGAAACCCGCAACGATAGGTTGTTGCAATGCGCCTTTGGCATTGGCTATGGGAAATGGATGGGGAAGCGGGAGCCGTTCTCGACTGTCCAGATGGGGGAATCTCCCAGGTGGTGGGTTGAGTTTGACGGCAAATACCATTCAGAGGGGCCAGCATTCATCCAGTCCATCCTGGATCGTGTTGGCGACCATGACATTGAAAACCGCGCCCAAGCGGTAATCCACAACGCCACAGTTGAATTCTGGGGCGGCGAGGAAGAATATAAGAAAACCTGGGGATGGATGAAAAACCATTCTGATCTGGAGAGCGTGGATAACACCTGCATTGAATGCGGATGCCGTGGATTGGCCACATACGAGCATACCTGTAGTTCATGCAGGGCAGCTTGGATCGAAAGCCACTAGAGTGGAAAGCCCCGTTGATCTCCCGTGCTGCGGGGAATATGAAACCGGGAGAGTTGTAAGGACGGCAACCAGCTTGGACAAAGAATAGGGCAAAGAATCTTTTTGCAATTTAGATTCTTTTCTGTTGTCATCTGGCTGGCGTTACTGGGATCGTGCCCCTAACAGGTGAATTATGAGCGACAGGGATTCAGATCATATGCTTTTGGAATTGCAAGAGGCGCGGGCTGAAATTGATCGGTTGCGGGAGTCAATCCGTTGGCGTTCACGGTGGGATGAGCCACCGCCAACGGTTCATGGGATATACCTTGTGATTGGTTTTAATTTCGACATGAAAAGAAGGATTTGGGTAGCTAAATTTGATGGTAAGTGGCCAGATAATTTAGCTGTCGATCATTGGCGACCAATCGGCCCGCTGCCAAAGGAGAGTGAGTGATGAACTGGAATGAGCTTTTCAATTACAAAGACGGGTTTATTTTTAGAAAATCAAATGAATTAATTGCAGTTGGCAACAGGACTTCAAGTGGCTATTTGCGGACAAATGTAATGGGAAAGGAGTTTAGAGTTCATCGAATTATCTGGGAGATGCATTTTGGTGAAATACCGGCGGGCATGGAGATCGACCATGTCAACGGAAGCAAAGCAGACAACAGGATTGAGAATTTGAGATTGGCAACACGGTCGCAAAATCAAGCAAACCAAAAATGTCCGCAAAGCAACAATAAAAACAGCGGGCTAAGGGGAGTAGCATGGAACAAGAGAAGTGGTAAATGGGCAGCCCGTGTCTACCAAAACCGCAAAGAAATTCATTTGGGCGTATTTAAATGTAAATTTGAAGCTGCAAGAGCAGCGGAAAAGAAAAGAATTGAGTTGTTTGGCCAATTTGCTGGATGTGATTTACATCCGCTGCCGGGAGGTGGGTGATGAGCAGGTCGATTATTAAATGGCTTGATGCCATGCTTAAAAAAGCGAGTGAAGGCGTAGAGAATGACAGATACATTAGCAAGCTTTTGGCTGGTGGAAACTTTGCCAAAATGTTGCGAGTAATGGCAGGTGAGTATTCTGGAATTGGCGGGCAATGCGTGAATGCTCAGCACGCCAATCAATGCAAGCGTGTGGCATTACTGAAAGCTGCTGAGGTCGTTGAAGAGAACGCCAAGCTGCGAGAGGAACTAGAGCAGCTAAAAACAGACAGGAATTTGAGAAAGCGGGAGGATGGGGAATGAAATATCAAATTGATGATGTTGTTGAGGTTCAGTTTTCAGGCATCGTGCGTGGGCAGGAGGTCAAGGTGACCGAACAGTTCACCGTGTGCGGTGTCATTAAACACGCCGATCCGGGTGCCAGCTACGACACGGTTATCATATGGCAATACCTCGTTACGAAGGGGCCAAGTGCAAACGACAAGCGTGAGTGGGTCTGGGAGAAGGACATTGTCAGAAAGGTGGTGAAATCATGATTAGCGGAATGAGCGACCACAAACAAACAGATTATGAAATAGACAATCCAGCGGTTTCAATGCGGGAGTGTTTTGCCTGCCGTGTTTACAGGCAAACAAAACGCTGGAGGTTTCAGGATTCGCCACAACTTCATGTTGATTATTGGGTGTGCCGAGAATGCGCCACGATGGTCTGTGATTTTGTGAAATCGTTAAACATGATGCCGTAATAAAGGCCCAACGCAGGAGGTGAGAGATGAAGGAGCAAACTTTGAGTGATGTCATGTCGCTGATTTCTGCGTGGACGAAAACCGACAACGCCGACGAAATTGCGGTGATTAAGTCGTGCATTATTGAAGTATTACAAGAGGAGAGTGAGTGATGAGCAACAGGTATGAATCAGAATTATCGGCATTTCAGGACGAAGTGTGGTCGTCACTAGAAAAGTACGGCAGAAAGCTGGGTTGGGGGCTGTCTGGAATTCAGCCTGAAAACTGGATTTTGCTCGACCATGCTGTAGACGAGTTGGTCAAGCTGCGTGAACAACTTCGCTGGCGCAAATGGCCAGAGGAGAAGCCGGAAGCTGAACAGCACTGCCAACTCATTCTAGCTAACAACTCATTCCCGCATCTGTGTTGTTCAATATATCCATTTGCTCATTGGGAAATCTTAAACGCCACCCACTGGCGACCAATCGGCCCGCTGCCAAAGGAGAGTGAGTGATGAAAGACTGCTGCAAACCAATGAATGATTCGATCAATATCTCTGCTGAAGACTGGAAGAAAGTCCAGCATCAGCTTGCGGAAAATAAAGGTCGTTTGGATCACTATTACAAAATGGGCGATTCTAGATACATCGAATTTCATGAGGTGCGAAAGCGTGTTACTGCAATCGAAGGTTGGAAGAAGTCGCTTATGTTCTGGCTGAAGTTTGCGGCTTGGTGCCTGTTCGCTGTTGTTGCGTTTTTTCTTTTTACCACGGCGGTTTTTGTGTTCAGCAACAAAGATATTAAAGCCCAGTACATACACCAAATAAGCAAACCGCTGCCGGGAGGGGAGTGAGCAACGGCGACACCTGCCGTTCTGTGGTGTGACTCCAGAGAGATGGAATGTTTGGAGGTTTAATCATGTCTGAAGAGAAAAGTGTTCCGGGCTTCTGGACTAGTTCGTGCTGTGCTTATTCCGACAGCCACCAGAGGATGCCTGTACTAGCTGCTGAGCCAAACGGCGACAGCAGCAGGTACGGGTACTTGAAGTACCTTTCGTTCAAGGACAACAAGGCATCCCTGCAAGTTGGTGCGATTTCTGGCGAAAATGGCAAAAACATCAAGTTTTACGATGTGCCAGACGCTGTTGCTGAGGCTGCAATTCAAGCGGCGATGTCGATTGTGACTGCTTGGTACAACGGCAGAGTTGGTGGCTAAGCGGTTGTTTGTGCCCAGCTAGTCGTTGTGGCTGGCTGGGCGTTCAGCGGGAGGATGCAATGGGCGACTGGGTGAAAAGCTGCCGGGAGGGAAGTGATGAGTGATCCGCCAGAAGACGATGACGGGAAACGCTGGGATTTACCACCAGAAGACCAATGGGTTGAGGTGCAATTCCTTGGTGTTGCGAAACTATTTTGTGTTCACAAAATCTCCAGCTTGCCGGTGTGGAAAACTATGGATGGCTGGATTGGTATTTTAGGTGGTGTATGGTGGCGACCTCTTCCGGTTAAAGGAGAATAGTTGTGAGTGATCCTAATTTCAAGTATCCATTCAAGAGGAACTGGGTGAAGATTGCGAAGAACGACCAGTGGAAATTTGAATTTCCAAATGGATTTGGAGCATCAGTAATTCGTGGACCGGATTCCTACGGTGGTTCGGAAGGATTGTTTGATCTTGGAGTTATTGGGACTGATGGTCATTTGACTTATGAAACGCCAATCACCAATGATGTTATTGGTCATTTGACTGTTGATGCGGTCAATGAATTGCTTGATAGGATTTGTCAATTGTGAAATAGTTTGGGTCGATTTTCCCGTTTAATCCTGTATTCTTCCGCATCCTTGATTACTTCGCAGTTGTAGCTAGTCCAGTCCTGAAGGTGGCCAAGATAATAGTGGCAGTTACGGCAGAGAGCTATTAGATTCGATTCTAGTAGCTCCTCTCCACCATGAGCCAATGGAATTATGTGGTGAGCTTCCAGTTTCTTCTTGGTTCCGCAGGCTGAACAGGATTTGCCTTTTAGGAACTTATCCCTGACGGATGGCCAACGGGATGACCTCTGGATTTCATTCCAGATTTGATGACCAAAGCTAATCAAATCGTTTAACATGGATATAGAGGATACAAGGGGAGAGAGGAGCGAAGCCCACCCGGACTCATCTAACGCAGATTAGTCCACATCACTCCTCTCCCCCTTGGCTCATTATGCAAGCAGCTTGATGATAAGCTTGATTGCAACCTTGGCGACTACCATCCAAGGGATGAAAGTAAAGGTAACGGTGTTCTCTGGACCGTTATCCAAGCTCCCATACTGCTTGAGTACAGAAGCGATAATGTCGGCATCGGAAGCATCCTCTGGAACATCTCCAGCGACGATCTTCCCGCCTCCCATAGACTGTCCAAGACCATAGCCGACAACATTCCACGCAGCATTGATTAGGTCGGGGGTATTGACTTCATTTCCCCTGAACTTGTCAAGCATCATCATCAATGCTTCTTGCGGGAAGATGCTTGGGTAGGGTAGCAGTGCCATAGTAAAACTCCTTACAGGGTTCCCCAATCAATATCAATCACATTCTGGACCGGGAAACCTGACAGTCCAGAGAAGGCCCAAGAATCACCTTGGCTCAACATTTTGTTAATTACTTCGGCATCAGCCCAGAATCCACATGGAGGAGGATTTCCCTCGCCAGTTGGGCCAGTATGAGCATCTGCGCCCCATGAGTTGCGAATCCAACCCATCTCATTCCCATTCAGGGTGTAGCCACCAATAGCCATCTGGTGCATCCATCGTCCACTTGGTTTGCATCGTCCTAGAGAGTCACGGGACATGGTAAATCCCTGTGAACTGGCAACGCTGATCCCGTATCCTTGGCTGAGTGCTTTCTTGCAATCTTCCCAATTTTTGATGAGCGTGATGGCTTTAACAGGATGCTTCTTGACATCAGGCTCCAAATCATCTGGTACGCCAGTCAGTCCCAGTTGACGGCATCTCGCCGGATCATATTTAGAAAAATCATATTGTTTATATACTCCTCTGGCGAGGCATCCATACTTGAGAGAAAATTCAGCTGCCCACGCCCCAATCGAACCGTCACCTCGACCCAATCGTCCTTTGCCAATTTCAATTCTTGATCCGGCATAGGTAATTTCCTGAGCAAGTGGCTTGTACTCTTCCGGCTCCTTCCTGAAGATTTCATTGACCATTGTCATTTCGATAGCTGCCACCGCACCAAATCCAACACAACTGCCTACGGAAAGTTGGTTGTAATTTGGCATGGGACTGCCGGTGACAGATTCGTGAATCTTCCAGAAGTAACAGGTCTGCGGGAGAGAAATATCGGCCTGTCCAGCTGGAGTATCACCGAATACAGGGAATGGTTGCTGGGAGGCAATTACCTCTACTTCCACTGGATCGTCCGTCCATCCCGGCGTGTAGAATTGATCTGACATTGGTGGTTACCTCAATGACTCGACTAGCTTCGCCATACGATCCAGCTGAGATGCTACAGAACCCCTCAAATCTTGCGTTAAAGGCATCGAAGGGTCAACTGGCACTACTCGCTTCAACTCCTCGCCAATTCGCACTCTGAGCGAATTTAAGGCCGAATCTGGCAATAGGGATCGGCTTATCTCCTTGGAGCGTTGAAATGCCTGTCCAACGGAGGCAAAAGCCGGATCACGGTAGACTGCTGCGGATTGGCGATAGATTTGGGCCAACTTGTCTCTGGACTGTAATTTGTTTGGCTCCTCCAAAGCTCCCCAGATGGCAAGCAATGAGTCCATCAATGGATCATTCTCCGGTTGAGGTTGAGGAGGATTTGGCGGGACTGGATTAGGGCTAGGATTGCCAATAATCACTTCGATTAGTGCCGGATCGGAAGGAATGTCACCAAGTGCCGTATAGGCGATTAGCGTGTATTTTCCGGGCAATACGCTTGAGACTACAGTGGCAGTCTTGTCGGCTAGAAGATCGGAAGGGAATACTTCCAATCCCGGCGAACTGGTAAAGTATTTTACCGCTTTGCCATTTAATTGGGTTGGTTTTATTACCACATACTGGCCAACACGCCCAGCGATAGGCGATTGAAATTCCACTTTCGGTTGCTGGAAGAAGGCCAAGAGGATGAGTGGGATCATGTCTGGTAAGCCCTCATAGTGCAGTCGATTCCTGTGTCTCTGTCTCGTATATATCGCAGTTCAAGCCACCATCCACCCAGAGGACGAGGACCACGCCCCTTTTCGGCGTGATATCCGTCATCCTCGATTTTGTAGGTCGAACTACGAAGGAAGAGTTGCTGTTCAGAGCAAACCGTCCCAGAACTATTTAATCTATAAATGATATTCTCGTCAAGATTGCGTCTATGAATGTGTCCTGAGATATATACATCCGCTATATACATACCTCTTGTTCTAGAATTATCTATTAGGCCCCGTGTAATTTCTCCGCCACCCCCTGCTCCATGATGAAAAAAGATAGTTTTACTCGTTCTATTTTTTGGATTCTCGATTAAAGCTGCTTGGATGAATCCCCAATACTTTCCAAGGAGGCAGCGAGAACCGGCCCTCTTGAGCCCTGCGACGAATCGAGAGCATACATCGGTATCGTGATACTTCTCCCAGCTTGTTTCGTGGTTCCCTTTGGACACTAGGGCGATTACATCCTTGTAGTCTTCAAACCAGTCAATTGCGTCATCAATGACTGTGTCGATGTAGTTGTCTTTCTGATGCTCTGGACGAAGTGACTTGGCTGATTTACGCTTGTCGAATTTTCCCTGCATGATGTCGAATGTGTCGCCAACAAATACTACTGGCACACCTTCTGATTTTGCCTCGTCTAGATCACGCTTCAAGAGTTCACGGTTGCATTGAGCGGAATCCCAATGCAGATCGGATAAAAGCATAACTTTGCTTCTATCGTTGTGCTTGATTCCACTAAATTCAAGCTTATAGGCGTGAGGATCGGTCTGCCTAATAGTCCAGTTCATGGAAAATTCCTGAGAGGATATGAAGCAGACCGAAGTGAATTACTTCTTCTTCTTGGACTTTCCGGCCTTACTCAATGCGATTGCTACAGCTTGCGCCTGTGGCTTTCCCGCTTTGCGCTCTTTGCGGATGTTCTGACTTACAACCTTATTCGATGAACCCTTCTTCAACGGCATAAAGCCTCCTAGACCAGACTCCAAACCCGCCAACGGCTCAACACGCCGTCATACATTCCCAGCACAACATGATCGGCTTGCAGGGAAAGGTTGTTTCCGTTGTGCGTGTAAAACCTATTCTCTGCCGTGCTGGCAGCGTCCTCATGCTTCAGGGTGATGGTATTTGTTCCCCTGTTCAGGATGTAGATAACACGCGCATTATTTGCTGCTGCCCCGCCAATGGGAACCAATCCAGTAAGATCGTAATTCCCGGTGGACTGTATTCGGATCAATCCATTTTTACCAACTCCAAGATTGTTGGTATTTCCAGAAAGCGTGACGCTTGTTGGCTCAAATGCAAATGATCCAGCAGTTGTGTAAATCTGCCCGCCACTAATTCCCACAAGGACGGCATCGCCAATGTAGCCCTTGTAGGCTACTCCGGTTATTTGATCGGCAGCAACGATGAATTCTGTGCCTTCTAGCGGGTACTTAAGAGTCAGTTCGTTGATTTTTTTGCTTGCCATGATTACGCCCACCTATTTTGGGGTTGCATCGGATCGTCTGGATTACGCTCCACCACAAAGGGCAGAATTTCCGGTGGCAAATCCATATCCACCAGACTCCTGACGAGAACCCAATATTGATTATCCGCTTTCAAATTTGGAACCTGCTCACCATTCGGTCCTTCGGTGGTCGTGCCGTCTGGATAGTAGTGGACCCCGATCACGCAGATAGCCAGCGTCAAAGTGGCTTGTGTTGTATTCCACGCACCAGTTTCTGGATCACGGGTGGTGTATCCAAGCTGCTCACCAATAAGGCCAGCTTGTTCTTGGGAATTGAATTTTAGAAGCAGATCAATCATATGCCACCTCTCAAGTAGAAAGTTGTTGCAGCTTGGTGTTGGTCAGTCGTGCGGGGTAGTAGATGAGCTTGGCGATGTGGCCGTTTACTGGAGCATTCCCATAAGGCCAATACCCAATACCAATTTGGTTGCAAACTGGGACTGTCCCGCTTGTATCAGTTGAAACAGCAGAACCATTCAAACTAGCAGCAAAATCATTAGCCTTATAACACGCCGACATTTTTGCAACTATTCCAGCTAATGGAGAAGAACCTGCTGCAAAATATGCTTGAGATGTTGTGTCGTAGACGGCAAGAACTTCTCCTACAGGGGATGGTGCAATTGATCCTGCAAGAACCATCCAAAGACTATTAGAACTTGAAGCGGAAAATGTCGTTGGGTATCCACCACTTAAACCAGATGAATTGTTTGCTAATCTATCGTATTCCGCAACAACACTC
>Ga0255186_1000190_pt1 | contig 10195 bp, 21 predicted proteins | sample Miss_Cont_RepC_0_FD_183635 | JGI IMG/M metagenome (GOLD analysis project Ga0255186, IMG submission 183635) | Freshwater microbial communities from Mississippi River, Louisiana, United States - Miss_Cont_RepC_0h | ecosystem: Environmental > Aquatic > Freshwater > River | place: USA: Louisiana...
AAAGAAAATCAATAATAATTAATAAATTAAAATAATCAATAGGGTATAAAATGAAACTTGAATTTTCAATGATAGAGACACGACACGTTATTGTCACCATAGAAGCAGAAAACGAGCAAGAGGCTTTAAAAGCCTATAAAGATCTATCTACCTTTCAAAGTATTGATTCTCTTGTAAATGAACAAGAGTTACTTAATAAAACTTTAAAAGATACAAATATCAAAGCGCAAATAGACGAGGTTTTTGAATTAGATGGTGATTATTCCACAGAAATTATTAATAGAGTACAACCATAATTAAAATGCTAGCTTTGACGCTAGCACCGAGAAAACTCCCTTTTATATAAAACAGGGAGTTTTCTATTGTGAGCTTAGCTCATATATGTTTTTAGCATATGTTTTGCAAAGAGTCTTTAAGCGACAAACCTTTCTGTTTTTTTAGTCCAGGTACCATGTAAAATAATTGCAACACTTTTAGGGGTTGTAGGTTGTTTTGCTCCATTACAGCTTAAGCATGTTTCGCATGTTAGTTTTTTTCCCGCTTCTTTTGAAGCAGGACACATATATTCTGTCTTTAATAAAGACTCTTTATTAGTACGCGATCTAAATGTTCTCCAACCCATTGTTTGGGCTAAAATAGCCTCTTCTTCAGTATCACAAGAAGCCATTGAAAAAGATTTTAATGCTTGAAATTTATTTTGTTTCCAAGCATGAGTATAAGAAGTAAAACCTTTAGGTTTACCATTTAAAATTATTTGATTCCAAATATTAATATCAATAGCCGCTGGATCACCATAAGTACCAAAACGCACTAATTTATCATTAAACATTTGTAAATGTTTTGGATTGGTTAAATCTAATTCTGTATAGTTATTACGTTTAAATGCTTTATACACAGCATGAGGGCCATGCATTAAATTAACATAGCATTTACCTTTTTTGCTATGTCTTTGGGGACAATCGCCACAAATAGAAAAATCCTTCCTTGCTTTCGAAATAGCAAAAGGATTAGAGCGAGAATCTAAAATCCAACATTGGATCATAGCACCTGTTTTAATGTTTGCAGATCTTTTACTAAAACCTGTAAAAACCACAACGATAGGTGCACCATTAAATAACGAAGTAGTTTTTAAATAAAAACCTTTAAACATTTTTATCGCTCCATTATTGGTAATATAAAGATAAGATTATTTACATAAAATGCAAGCGATTTTTTTATGAAAATTTCAGTTGACTTTTTTTGAAAAAGAATTACTTTATTTAAAGTCTGTTGAAAATTAAATTTTGGAATTTAATACAATGCAGAAGAGTATACAAGAAACATTACATGAATAATAACGCAAAGATGAGAAAACTCCCTACTATATACACAAAGGAAGTTTTCTTTTATTTCATATTCCCTTTCTCATCTAACTCTAAAATACCTTTATCTATCCACTTGTCTAATGTGCCTGGAAATGGGCTAGTTTTAGCGCCATGTGCAAATATAATTCCTACCAGCGCTATAAATGTACTCCATAATAGCGCTAAAACGGATAAATGCTGAACGCCTATCATTGCTGAAACACAAAATATAATTGAAACAGGTATTAAGGTTATACTTACCGTTCTAATATAACTTCTTAGAAACGAGTCTTTTCTCTTTAAATAAGTTTTTAAATCTCTAAAAAAATGAATTAATAAAAATCCGATAAAACGTGGAATCGAATAATCAATGGGTAATATCTCTGGTTCTTTTTCCGCAATATCTCTATAGCGCATTTTCTATCCTTTTCTACTTTATAGTGGTTTTAAAACTTTTATCTCTACAAGATCTTTATTTCTTTTTTCTACTTTAAATACGCCAAATAAACATAATCTTTTAATAAAGAGTGTTCGTGCTTTTTGAATTCCAACTTTTTTTATGATTTTTCTGTACATATCAAAAAAAATATCATTACGCAGTAAAATAAATTTTTTTATAGCTTTACGTTTTATACATAAATATAAAAATTCATTATATAAATCTTCTATTTGTTCTTTAATTTCTAAAAGATTATTAATTCTTTCTTGGCGCTTTAAAATAACAGATTCTGTTTCTTTAGTATCTGTCCAACGATTTATAACATCTTTAACGTATTTGAACTTTTTTCTTTCCTGTGCAGGAGCACGTCTTAAATCTTCGGGCTTCTTCTTATATAACTCTTGCGCTCTAATTAAAATAGTAGTATCTTCCATTTGTTAACCTAAATCTCTAATAGAAGGAAGCATATCTATACCACAAACTTTAGTCAATTCAAATGCATTAGCGCCAGGAACTTCGAACACAGTATAGAGATCTTCTTTATACTGATAGAAAAATGAATCTGGCTTCTTATTGGTATCAAATTCAAATTTTAAAATATTACGGCCTTTTTCGTCAACCTTGTTATCATAAACACGAATACGATACATGTTTGCCTCCATTTGTTAAAACAAAGATAATGTCTCTTGCACATGTGTGCAATGCTTTTTTCATGAAATTCAACGGCAAACTCCCATTACTAGTTTACAAGGAGTTTTCTAGATATTGGCATAAAAAATGCTAATGCAGAATATGTGCCAAAAATATCTTTAAAAAAATGCTTGCAAATTTAAGACAAAATCTTATCTTTATATATGTGAAGAGAGAACAGCAGTCTAACTAATGGGAGGTTCCAATGCCTAGTGTTCTTCAAGATCGTTGCTCTAAGTGCAATTTACCTCTTGAGACGGCTTCCCGTCAATTAGTGGGCTTAGGTGATCAGTGCAAAGAAAATGTGCATTTAGCTTATTTGCAAGATCTTAAGTATCTCCAAGATCAAGAATTATCTGGAGATACAATGTTCGAGTTTTTATCTTTATTTGGATCTCTTGTAGAAAATAAATTTGGTATTCATGAGGCTTTATTACCTGTTTTAGATCGTTTATCTTTAACGTTAATTAGTCACACAAAAGGCACGGTATTACCTTTTAACATTGTGTTAGACGCTTTCTCTGTAGCAAGGAATAGTGATCCCTATATTACGGAGCGTATTCATAAAGCTTTAAGTGATTTAGGTTTTAAGCGATTTATTAATCTTGCTACTGGTCAAGTGGAATATGGCAAGGCTATTCTTTCTTTTAATGAGGATACTCAACAGATTACTTTAAATGCTACTGTAAGGCGTTGCGCTTCAGAAGTATTTAATAAATTAGAGCATAGAAGGCCAGATACCAATTTTTGGATCTTCCCTTCTCTTTATGATGCGCAAGTAATTTATGAAACTGTGCAATTGCGTTGGCCTTTGCCCGAACAAATGATTATTACACCCGAATTCATGAATGCTTTGGAGCGCTCTAAGATGCTTCCTCCGAAGCCCCCAAAGCCACGTTTATTTGAAAGTGAAGTAGTACAACAACGTATTTTTAAAATTAAAACAAAAGATGCTAATGGCAATTATTTATATGATTATAAAAAACAAATTCAACCTATTTATCCTTTTATGACTTCTCCTGTTATTGGGGGCTCTTATCTAAAAGGTTTAAGTGTAGATGGCTTAATGGTTTATTCAGTAGATGAATCTAAATATGAGGTAGTCTCCGCTTTTATTGAAGAAACCCTCACACTTGAAATCAAAACCTCTAAACGAAAGGTTAAGTAATTTAAACTCCCGAAAGGGAGTCGGGAAAACTCCCTCTAATCTAATAAAGGGAGTTTGCTAACTATTTCGCACATGTATGCGAAAAAATAACTTGATCTTTTAGTGTAGTAATCTTATCTTTTATTTAGACAAAAGGGAGGCTACCAATGAAAAATGTAGTTGTCACTGATTTAGCTAAAATTTTACCTCAATATTTAAACGAGGTATGCGATCTTTTAAATGCTTGGAAGGATAGTGGTTTACCTTCTGATTTTGATGATGAAGGTGTACACATTTGTCATAATACAAATAGCGGCAACATTTTTCTCTCTAATGAGAATTGTGATGTAGCTATGATCAATGAAGCATCAGGAGAACTAGAATCTTGGTATTTTACGCCTTATGAAGGGTATGAAGGCTTCTTTGATGATCTTCTAGAAGAATATCCTAATATGAATCATGACGATCAAGAATATATGCGAAATATTGCAGCTAATATTGATCGTGAAGATGATCTTCCTAAACTAGAAGAAGAGCCCGAACAACTAACTTATATTGTTTCCGCTAAACGAGAGAACGAATGGACAGATCTCTTTGAATCAGAAGATCTAGCTGCTTGCAAAACAGAATTTGAGAAATATGTTGCAGAAGGTAAATACGAAGGTATTATTATTGATTGCAGCAATGGCGATAAACCTGTGAATATTTGGTTTAAAGAAGAGTAAATGTTAGAAACCCCCTTTGTAAAAGGGACGGGAAAACTCCTTGCTTTAACATAAAGGGAGTTTGCTGATATCCCTTTCGGGATTAATCTACATCCTCAAAAACTAGTCGTCCTTCTTGTTCAATGCATTTACCGTTTTTAAATAACCAACGCCAAGCATCTCCACAATCACCATGCATAGTAATAAAGGAATTCTCTGTTACATACGGCGCAATAATATCAAATTTTTGTTTCATTTCTGGGAAATAATTATCACTTTCAAATCTAATGTGAAAAATATCTCCCTCATGAGTCTGTACGTCCCATAAATCTTCCATTAATGCTTCCTCTAAATCATGATAATTTCTTTGTAGTGTATCCTTTAATGCTTGTAAAGCGAGAGGTTGTTGCTCCGCTGAAATATGAAAATTTGTTAAACCTTGAGTAAAACCATAACTCATTTGTAGCCTCCGTTATTTATTTAACAAAATAGCCATCTAATTTTGTAATACCGTTTTTAACGGGAACAAGTATAAAAGTATTAGTATCGTAATCAGGATCAGAAATAAAATCAGCAACACGCCAATTCATACCGCAAACATTGACTATCATTTCTACAACTAAATTTATGTCAATGTTGGAAGCTAAAGATTTAACTATTTTATCTTTTTCTTTAAAAATTAAAATTGTCATTTAGCGTTCCCTTAATTACTATCTTTTACAATATATTGGTCTAGCGCTAGAATATTTTGAGCTATTTCTTTTAAAACCCAACTAGTAGTATTGAAAGAGTTATCATAAAAAGTCTCTTCAACACGATATGTAGCACCTTGAATACTCACAAATTGTGAAACAGCAAGAGTAACTTTTGCCAATACTAATGCTTTTCTTAATTCACCTTTACTATTGTGTAAAATAAGAATAGTGGTCATATTTAAACCTTTTACTATTTAGGGCTATTGAAACTGAGGTTCTAAAGTGCAATATTTAGTTATATGTATTTTACCTAAAGGCCAAGCACCTTTTTCAAGTAATACATATGTATCATCCTGCAAAATATCTAATACCTTGCATTCAAATTCTCCATTTATATATACTTTATCGCCAATTTTTATTTTATTTTGTGGCATTTGTACCTTATTTAAATTACAGATAATCAAAATCTGGAATCCAATCCATATCACATATTTTTGTGTATGTGACGCAGAGTGAATAACGTTTTTCAGTATGTTCTTGCGGTAATAGTACAGCCGTTTTTCCAAACAAACTATTGTCACATTGTAAATAATCTGGTAATTCTTCTGTATTACTATTAACTATTTTAGTATCTAATTCTAGCTCCTTTTCATTTAATGGCGTATTCAATAAAAGACGAATCATAATTTTTTGCATTTGTACCTTATTTAAATTACACAGAAATTTAAAGTATGTGCTTGCACATCACCATAAAGAATGGCAGAAACATCTGAGGTCAAGCGCATTTCTAAATGATCTGTAGGTAAACGCCTCTTTAGCGTAATTGTTTTATTTTTAGAATATGGGAGATCTAATAGCTTGGCTACTAGCAGAGTTAAATCTCCTAGCATAGCTTTACCATTGCTTATATGCGCTACATGTATTGCCACTTCTTTGGAGGCACCTGTGCGCGAGATCTTCTTTACTGCTACATACAAGACATTATCACTAGTCTTCAAGATATTCAGTAACAATTCTTTAGCGCGTAGCTTTTCTGTAGTCTGCATAATACCATCCTTTGTGAACATGTGTGCGTCAACTTTAGTAATATAAAGATAAGATTTTTTTTAAAGAACTCAAGTACTTTTTTTAGCTTGACAAAAAATATCTAGGTATTACTATTTATAATAGTTTTTAAATAAGGTTAAAAAATAAATGGCTTCACAAGTAGATATTATCCGTAATTTATCTGTATTACTAAATAAAGAAATTAGTGAGAGTCAAAAAATTTATTTTGAACTCTTTACTAAAATGGCTAAAGCCTCAGATATGAAATTAACACCATATGAAATGGATACCGCCATCAATCATTTACTTGATGTTTTAATAAAACAGAAGTGAGTGAGAAAACTCCCGCTATTCCTCTCCTTTTATAATTAATCATTAATTTGCCAGTTTCTGTTTTGTTTCTTTTGGGAATGTTCTTTTTTATTATTTAATCTTTTATTTATAGAAGATGTTGTAGGGGAGGTATCTATACGCTCAACGGGATCTATTAACGCTTCATTTATTAAAGCAGTTAATTTATTTTTTGCGTCTTCTATATTACGAAATTGATCTCTTGTTTTCTGACTAATAATTAATATATTACCTTCAGAATCTAATTTTACTTTATTTAATAAACGCTCAATAACTGATGGCGCAAGTAAATTGGCAGATTTATAGTCAAATCTTAATTCAACTTTAGATGCAACTTTATTAACATTTTGACCGCCAGCTCCAGAACTTCTTACTGCGGTTATAGTTAAATATTTTGCAGGTATTATTAATGTTTCGTTTATTATAAAATTTTTCATGTTTTATATCCAGCACAATTTAATGCACGTTTAAATGCACTATTTCTTAATTTGCTTGCAGATCTATTTTCAGGAATTTGATCTTCAAAATCAATGTCATAATGCCCATAAGAAACTAAAGCTGTTACCAGCATATAGACATCATCTTTAATAAGGAAATCCTTTTCATCTGTTACAATAGTATCTTCATAAATTGAAGCGCCTGTCTTCTTATAACCCCAACCAAAGCTCTTTAAAGCAGAAGTAATAGTACCTTCTTTGGCAGTGTCTAAATCTACTACTTTAATACTCACATAATAACCTTTAGCGCCATCACCCCATTCCTCCTTATTCTCAAAGTTGACAATATAAAACATAGAAGGAATTTGTTTATCCCTTACACACCATTGCCCGCCATAATCAACCCAATTAATATCAGAACCTAAATCCACAAAACGATCAATTAATTTCTTAGTCATTTGATCCTCTTATTTTTCTAGTTGTGGAAAAAATTCAGGTTTTAAAATAGTTGTAAATGCATTTAATGCATTCTCTAAATTAGTTTCCGCTTCACATGCTTGTTGATAAGCTTCTAATGCTTTTTCTTTAGCTTGTCTTGCATTCTTTAATGCAGCCGCTAATTGTAAATGTAATAACTGAAATTCTGATACTGTCATTTGCAAACCTTATTAAAAAAATTATAAATAATTATCTTGAAATCTTTTTTGTTTCTTGTTGATTTAGAAAAAATGCAGGTAATTCTTTAATGCCTAAAGTTTTAGCTTTAGCAATTCTATGCCAACCATCTATACATAAATTAAAGATACCCTCTTTTGTTTTTATGCTTGTAAAAATCAATGGGTGTTCTAAATCAGCTTGTGCTACTTTGCTGTGATCTACAACCACATTTAGAATAGAAATTCTATTAGAGTCAGGATCAGAGATAGCATCAAATAAAACCTCAACATTGACATTTTCTGATTTATGCTTTTTATTCTTTAAAATCTTTTTAGCCTCTGTTACATCAAAAGAACGCATCATAAAATTAAAACGCTCATATTCCTCAGTCAACCAATTAATCTCTGTACTGTTTTTCATTGTAGCTCTCCTGTGTATATATAAGATATATCTTTTGAACACATGTGCAACTACTTTTTTCATCTGCAAAATGCATGCCTAAAATAATCCTTGCATACAAAAAAATAAACATTATCTTTATATACAACTCAACAATGGAGGCTCAAATGGCTTGGCGTGATGTTCCTACTAACATGTATGGTTGGCCTGTAGACACTAATAAGCAACCCCTTTTATCTCCAGAGGAGCAATCAACACTTTGTAATATTGTCCTTGAGATTTTAGAAAAACATCGCACACATGGTTTTCATTCTATGCCATTGCATACTGTTTTTGAATATAGCAAACAATATCCTAATAACCCATTAAAAGGTTGGCATTTGTTTGATTATATTTATGCGGCTTTAGATCGGGCTCTTCGCGCGGTAGGCGCACAAGAAGTCTATGCACTATCTACTATAGATTCTAAAACCTGCCTAAAACAAACATTAGGTAGTACGCCTTTAAATCCAGAGGATGTAAAAATTACACCCGCTCAAAAAGCAGTATTAAAAGATTTAATTAATAACCCTTTGGGTATTTTATATAGCACCATTAACAAAAAGGTTTTAAACACCTTACTCGAAAAAGGTTTAATTGAATTAAGACGCTTAGATGATTCTTACAAAGTTAATGCCTATGCAACCCTCAAAGCTATACAACATTGTACAGAAGATTAAATCCTGTCCCATATTATTTCACCCTCTTTTTTCACTATATCAGCTTACAGTTTTTTCCTTATTTTGCACATGTGTGCACAACAAGTAGAAAACATACCTCTAGCAAACTCCCATCTATTTAGTGGCAAACTCCCAATAATCAAATATAAGGAGTTTTCCCATACTATATAAAATAATTAATATGCTGCATAGCAATTTTTTTATTTAATTCTGTATGCTCTTGAAAGTACAAAAAGTAATGAGTATCTTATATGTACGTAATGACAGGCATCCTCATTTAGGTTGCCGAAGGATAAGTGTACCTAAATAATTTGATCCTATGTAAAAGCGAGAAAACTCCCTCTATAAATGGGTGTCCGAGAAAACTCCCTAACTACTTACCTCCTCAATTTATCCCTTCATATTCATTACTAGCTTCATTTAAAGAATCTAATGTCATTTGTGGATCTTTATCTGAAAGATCATTATAAAATTTTCCTATAAGGTTTAAACCATAATTATGATAAAATCCTCTTTTATAATGAGAGCTATAATCATAAATACTATAATTATATTGTTCTAAAAATTTAATTATTTTTAATGAAATATAATCTTCTTTTTCTAATCTCCAATATGCCGCTCCAAAATTCTCATAATTACTTTTAGCGCAATATGTACATGTTGCTATAAAACAAACAAAATCCTGTAAACAGAAAATCAAATCTACAGCATTAGCTTTTTTACAAATACTACAATCTACTGTTAAAGACATGTTAATAAACCTGCCTAAAAGGTTGTGTTTGTATTTCAGCACATCTCAACTTGATCTCATCTATAGTTATATCTTCATCTTCATAAAAGGCACCTATAAGGTTTAAACCCCTCCAATATGTATGTATTACTGCTCCCTCGTTAGGTGCAGTATAGCTATAAATCAATATTCTGTTTGACAAAGATTTAGTTTGAAGTGTAGTTATACTTTCTCGTATTTTTGGAGATATATCTATGTTAGTAGGCCACTCTACAAAAGCATCAATTTCACAATTATTACATGCTGCATAGAAATCTAAAGTAGTCTTTTTTACGTATTCTTCGGAATATATAGATAACCAAATAACATCTATTTGATTCTCTCTTTTACAATAACGACAAGGTAAATAAAGACTCATAGTTAACCCTTGAATATTTTTAATAAGGATGCCAATACCTTAAACACTTTAATTGTTCAATAGTTAATTTAAAATGTTTTAAATAGCGAGGATCTATTCCACAACGAAAAGTACCTTTTTTTACTCTAATTGTTTTCCCCATATGCGTTTGATTATTAAAATATTCTTTTTCATAAAGATTAAACACATTTTTAGGTGCTTTGTATTTATAACTCCAAACTCTAAAATAAGGCCAAGAAAAAGCACCTATACGTTTATTTGTATCTACACAACTTCTTTGCGCAAAAACAGACGTATGTTCTAAAGCCGCATAATCTTCTACTAATTTTTTAATAGCAATAACAGTATTAATCTCATTTATTATAGGATATGATAGATTAAATAAAGGTATTACAGGATTCTGCAATAATTCTTCGGGC
>Ga0255186_1000192_pt1 | contig 10097 bp, 22 predicted proteins | sample Miss_Cont_RepC_0_FD_183635 | JGI IMG/M metagenome (GOLD analysis project Ga0255186, IMG submission 183635) | Freshwater microbial communities from Mississippi River, Louisiana, United States - Miss_Cont_RepC_0h | ecosystem: Environmental > Aquatic > Freshwater > River | place: USA: Louisiana...
GCCGAGAAAAGAATTTTGCGAAAAGGGACCCGCTGAGGTTAGAATTAGTGGCGTTTTGGCACGCCATTCTGGCAGGGTGCGGGGTTGCTTTCTCGCGTGTCAAAACAGCACCCCCTGCCGCAGTCGTTCGGCTGCGTCTGCGCAGTATTCCGGATTCAGTTCCATCAGCAGGAATCGGCAGTGCTCCAGCCGTGCCGCCTCTGCTGTTGTGCCCGATCCCCCGAATGGGTCGAGAACCAGCCCGCCGGGTGGTGTCACCAATCGCACCAGATAACGCATCAGGGCAACCGGCTTGATGGTTGGGTGTTTTGATTGACGGCGTTCGCTGGCGTCCGCTTTGGCACAGTAGAAATACCTGTCAGCTTCGCCCAGCAGGTTCACCGCTTCTTCCGATCCGTCGTGGATGAAATTGGCGGGCAGTCGTTCGCCGTCCACTTTGCAGCCGTCCACGTTGACGGCCCCGGTTCCATGCTGCAACACGTTCGCCGCAACGGTCCCGATCAGTGGCTTCCTCGCCCATGTGATCGGCTCCAGTGCGGGGCGGACCGACGTGCCCCAACCTGCCCATTGCTTCGCGGCTTCGGTTGCTGGGGCGGTGATGTTGACTGTTCGCGATACGGTAACATCATGCCCCCACACAGAAGCTATTCCGTTTGCGTAGCCTCCGGCAGTTCCATGCTCTCCATTCACTCGCTTTTGCCCCACCACCTCGCGGTTCTTCAGCGTTTGGCTTTCGATGCTGCGGATGTCGCATTCACGCTCAACCCATTCTGGCACGTCGCCCAGCAGGTGCCGACAGGCTTCAAGGTGTTCGCGGGTCATTATCGCGGGCTGTGTCGGATGTGTCGTGTAATGATTGCCCATCGATGTGGCTGTTACTGTGTCAATCTGCTTTGCTGTCACGCCAGTGGACCGCACCCACGCTGTGAACTTGTACCTCCTCGCCTGTTGCTCCTGAACCGCGTCCTGCGCGTCAATCGCCTTACTCACGTCCATCGACTTACTAAACCCGGACCCATACACCCACGCAATCATATCCCGGATCTCAAACCCCGCGTCCTCAATCGCCGTCGCCATGCGGTGCTGCGTGCGCGTCCCTGCGAAGGCCAACAAGTGCCCGCCCGGCTTTAAGACCCTGAGCACCTCACGCCACAACTCAACACCGGGAACGCCGCGGTCCCACGCCTTCCCCATGAATTCGATTCCATACGGCGGATCTGTCACGCATGAATCCACGCACGAATCCGGCAACGTTCGCAGCGTCTCCACGTTGTCGCCGCAGATGATTTGATTGACTGGGACGCTCACACCACCCTCCAAACCTTAACGCCACACTCACCCAGCTCCGCCTCGACCCATCCCGCCATACGCCATGCCGCCAGATAACGCCGCGTTGTGCGGGAGCACACCCCGAGGACCTCAGACAGCTGGGCCGTCGTCAGTCCCTCGGGATGCCGCCGCAGTGCGACGATCAGATCGATCGCACGCTGGAGACTCATATCACTCCTCGATCAATCGGGATGCAATCCCCGGCAGATATCCCAACACAGCCACGGCCAGCGGGCTGGCGTCCTCGGGATGCTCAGCCACCAGCTCAAGCACTGGACGCAGCCACGTCTGCAGTGCCCCTGCAAGCGATTGCTGGCCGTCTTTGTGGTGGTCCCGCAGAGACGACTGCAACCGATCGCGTTCCCGCGTCAACGTCGCCACCTGCTCCCGCAACTCCTGCAGTGCAATCATGCCGCTGTCCCGCTCAGCCATCAGCTCAAAGGTCAACGTTGCCACCTCATCGCGCAACTGCTCCATCGTCTCCGGCTCGCTGTCGCTCGGCTGCTGTTGCTGCTCGATGCGTCGACGGTATCCATTTCCGTATAACGAAGACTTCCCGCCGTCGTTCTGCGTCAACTCCCAATGATCAATTAACCAGAACATATCGCCATGCTGCAGAATTTCATCCGGCAAAACATCCCGCCACCCCGGCCCGCTCGGGTCGTCTGCCTGCTGTGTTTGTTCGGTGCTCACTTGCTGTGACTCCTGAATGCGGTCCCCGTAATCTGATAAATGCCCGCACACACTAATCATGCGACCAGCGTATGCCGCCAGTGCCTGTTTACAGCTTTCGTCGCTCACTGCTCATTCTCCCTCAATCGAATTTGTGTATATCCGACACGATCGGCAATCACCCGATCGCCGATTAAAATTTGTTGCGCGTTGCCCCAAATCCGCACGCCCTCCAATGCTGAGTAGTGGCGTGAATCAATAGACGGCGGATCGAGTAACCGCAATCGCGTCTGTCCGCTGCCTGGCGACAGCACCAAAAACACTACAGGCTTGCCGCAAACCGCGCCGTGACATCGTGGGCACGCGTCCCACTGCGTGTCTGGATCGATGCCTGTGGTCCCGCAGGTTCCGCACTCTGGCATGGGCTGAATGATTGTCACGCCGGTAATTGTGCCAGATATGCTCACTGCTTTTCCTCCTCATTCCCAATTGACTGCTGATGCACCGTAATCAATCGCCACCCGCTCCACTCACCACGCCGCACGCCGGCCTTTAGCGCCTTCACCAGCGAAAGATGCGATTTGTGCCGGCTCGCGAAATCCACCCAGCGGCAATTGCCTAGTGTTGGCTCAAATTGCAGGACCATTGCTTGCAATCTCACTTGCCGCCCTCCCTCTGAATCTGTGGTTCTGCCGCTGCCAGTTTTTCCGCCAATTCCCACACACGATGCGGGTCAGTCCAGCTGGCTGCCGCCAACGCCACCGCAAACTGCCGGGTCAGTTTCTGCAAATCCTCCTGCTCCGGCGTTATGCTCGCGTCCGCCCACTCGCCGCAGGTTGCGTCTGGTCCCGTCGTGTTTTCTTTCGGATAGCGGAAACACAAACCGCCGCTCACAAACCACCGGCAATTCTCACACACCCGCTTCGTCATTGTCTCACCCTCCCCTCAAAAGCCCACATACCGAAAAACGTCCCTCGGCATACACCGAAGGGTATTGATGCAATGCGCTCGCATCGCCTGCTCTGTCACTGGCCGGCCCAGCTGCCGCTCGACCTCCTGCAGGAAGTCGCGCCACCGTGGCCGCTCGAATCCCATCTTGAGCCACTCGTGATGCCGCCGCAGGATCACTGCGACCTGCTGCAGCTGCTCCGGCGTCAGTGGAGCGAGGGCCTCGGTTGGTTTACTCATCGTAGCTGCTCCTCTGCATCCTCGGGTCATGCACCAGCTGCACCTCGACCGGGTCCGGCACCCAGCCGTAACCCTCGGCCTCTCGCTCGCCGATCACTGCCGCCTTGCGTCGCTCGACCTCGCGGAGATACGGGGCCAGCCTCGGTGAGTCGCCACTGCAATGGCTCAGAGCCTCGAAAAGCTCATCGGTCATTGGGGCCTGATACCCCGAGGCCTCGAAATCGTCTAAGAGCCTCCGCCACTTGCTGTGGCTCATGCGTTGGATCTGCATCACACCTCTCCCAAATTCATGGCCTTCATCACTGCCCTCACCGTGGCCGCCGTTGGCCGCGAAGGGTCTGCCTGTGTCACCTGCGTCGACCGCTTGCTCTGCTCCGTCTGGATGCGGATCACCAGATCCCCCAGCTGCGGAAACGGATCGCCGCTTAGCGCCAGCATCGTCCCGCAATACTCCACCAGCTCAACCGGGAAGCAGCTGAGGGCCGTCACCCATGTCATGGCCTGCGCCTCCGAGAACTCCACCCGCTTGGAATGGCAGAGAAAAATGAGCGTCCGCGAAATCCTCACCGAGGAGCTTCGCGAAGGCGTTTCGGTTGTTGGTCTCTCGCTGTTCGTTCTTTGTGGGCTGCTGCCCTGTGCGACCGTGCTGCTCATTCTGAGACTCCTCCACCAGATTCAGATAACCTCGAGACACCGAAAAAGACACCGCCTCCAGAAACCTCTGCGGACCCAGCCGCCCTGCCCTCGCCCACCATTCCTGCAGCTGGGGGCTCGACGGCAATGGCACCCGCGTCGGGTCCTTCTGCTGCAGATGCCGGAACCACCTGCGAGCCGCCGCCATCACGTCGGGATGCTGCATCCGCTCCGGCACGATGATCTGCTCGCCGGGGCCATCGAGATCGGAGACGACTGAGCTGGCCGGAGTGGCTGGTGGTTCTTGTGCCGCAGAGTCGCCTGTCGCGCGTGCGTGCGTGCGTGTCTCTATATCTGTTTTATTGTTCTTCTCTTCTCTTCTCTTCTCTGGTCCCGGTTTTTTTGGGACATTGTCCCGCCGTTGTCCCGGAGATTCTGGGACATTGTCCCGGTCCCCACGTTGCCGCCGCTTGCGTTCTGCCTCAAAAGCCCGTGTTTTTGCACTTTGGGCCAGATGCCTCTCGAAGTGCACCACCTCAAACTGCTTGCCGTCGTGCCGCAGCCACCCGGCGTCGATCATGGCCTGAGTGAAGCCGTTGCACCCTGCGACCCGGTCAATTCCGGACACTGTCCCAGAAAACGTGGGACAATGTCCCACCAGATTCCCGTCACACCAGATCCAGAATGCCACCAGATGACCCACCACTGCGTGCTCGCTGGTGTCGAGCTGGGCTGCCATGCGCATCACCTCCGGCTTGTGCGGGAGTGTGGCCTCCACCTTAATCCACGGGATAGTCATTCCATCAGTCCAAAAAAAGACCCACTCAGAACCGGGTAGCAGCCGGGTCTGGTGGGTCTGATCCGGCATGTCGCCGGGAATCTGATTGATAGCGGTCTGCTACACCGCCGCCCACATCATACCGCGTTACTCGCAGCCGTCCAGACTGATTCGCGGTGTCGGCACCTGCCCGATCGCATCGACGTCGACCTCCAGTGCGTGCAGCCTGTCCCGCAGCGTCGCGACGGTTCCCTCCAGCGTCGAGATCCGCAGGATGGCGTCCTGCAGATGCTGCTGGAGGGTCTCTGCTGGTGGCTGGTACACCCTCAATCGGATCTGTTTGCTCGCCTGCTCGATGCTGGCGACTGCCTGCATTACCCCGCTCAGGGCTTGGCCGATCTGCTCCAGCTCTTGGTCTGTGGTCATGGTTGGGCCTCCTGTGTTGATGTTGCCTGGCCTGACTGCTGACGCTCCTGGTGCAGCCGTATCGAGCTCGCCAGCCTCAAGAAGGCCTGCTGCTGGATCGATAGTTCATCGACCCGGTTGAGCAGCGTTTTCATGTCCGCCCTCATGGCCGCCGCCCTGTCCTTGGCCAACTGAGCCTCAGCTTGAGTCTGTCGATGCAGCTCCCTGTATTCCGCGTGCCCGCTCGTGGCCAGTGTCTGCTCCAGCTGCTCGATGCGGTCGAGCACGGCCCGTATGTCGGGACCGCTGGCCGGCTCCTGCGTGGCCGTGGACATTGGCTGCGATGGCGGATAGCCCCGCTCCACTCGCGTTGCCGGCAGAAATGCATCTCGCCATTTCAGACCCAGCCTGCGGACAGACTTTTCCACCTGGTCGAATGTGACGTGGATGCCGTCTCGCGACAACTGCCCGATCAGCTCGTGGGCCGGCAGCTTACCTTTAGCGCCCGCGACAGCTAAGACTGCCGCGTCGAGATAGGCTATCGTCCGCCTGTCGGGCTTCGGGATTCGTTGCTTGTCTGTACTCATCAGAACTCCCCCTGCATAATACGTTGCCGAATGGTCGTGAGCTTTCCCAGCGTCACCCCCTGCCGTTCCGGATGCCGCTGGTGATGCTCGATCAGCACCGTCTCCAGCAGCTCCAGCAAATCCATCGGCCTGAGCTGCAGCAGGCTGTGCAGCAGATCGCTGCCGTCCTGCCGCACCTCCGGGCCTGCCTTGGGCTTCTCGGCCTTGGGCGTCGGCACCACGTGCTGGGGGACCGCCGCCCGCTCGTGGTCGTAGCTGTAGTCGTCATCGTCGTCGACGTCATCGCCGGGGCCGTCCTCCTCCAGCTGCTGCACCTGATCCGGCACCACATGCCGCACCGTCACCGCCGGCTTCGGCTCGGGCCGGGGCTCCGGCTTGGGCTTGCCAGTCCCTTTGGCCTCGACGATCAGGGCGACAGCCTGCCGCAGCGACTCCGGTTGCTCCTTCTCGATCAGCGACCGGTTGGCCGCCACCTGCATATACCGCTCAGCTGTCCGCTCGCTGTGCTGCCAGTCCTCGCGGAGCCACTGCAGCCAGCCGCCATGGCCGAGATGCGTCTTGATCTGCTGCAGCAGCTCACCGCACTCGATGGCATACCACACCACCTGCTGCATGGCGTCGTGCGCCTTGCCGGCCAAATCATTGGCCCGCTGCGTCGCCTCCTCCATATAGTTCTGCCGCGTGGGCAGCTTACTTTTACTCATCGCTCCTCCCCTTCAAAGAACCAGAGACAGATCAGCATGATGGCCACGATGGCCACCGATGCCGCCGGCACACCCGCCGCAAACCCCAGCCAGAATGCGTCGTCAGTCGTCATACATGGCATCCACTACATAAGAGCCCTCGAGATCCGCCAGAATCGACTGCATAAACCCTACCACGTTGCCCACGGCATAGCCGACCACCCACAGGCAGAGACCAGCCAGAGCGAGCTCAGTTGTCATTGCAATCGTCCTCCATGCGTGCCACCAGGATCTGCGGGTCGAGCTGCGACAGATGCAGCACTGTGATTACCCTGTGGTGATATGGCCCCGGCGTGCTGATGGCCGCCGAGATCACCTCACCCTGTCGCGGCAGGGCCATGAAAGCCAGTCGCTTCGTCTCCGTCCCATCACTCACTTGTGCCCAGATCATGTCTGCCCCTCCACGTACAATGCGATCGCCTTCCATTCCCGCTCAGCATCCGGCTGGTCGTCGGTGTCGATGTCCGCGATGGCCGCGTAGGCTGCCTCTGTGGCCGTCCGGGCTGCCTGCAGTGAGCTGTCCCGCAGGGCCTCGCCGAGCTGCTTGAGGGCCACCACAAAGGAGTGCTGCGGGCTGTATCGCTCCTGCCACTTACGATAGATGGTTCGAATGTCGGCCAGATTCTGCACCGTGGGCTGGCTGTCAGCCGCTGAGGATTCCCCGGCTGCCGGCTCCGGCTGCGTCTCGATCACCTCGGGGATGGCCGCCGGCTTTGCCTGCCGCTTGGCTCGGGCCTTCGTGAGGATGGCCGCCGCCTTCGTCTGCTGGGGCTGCTCCGCATGATCGATTCGCGCCGGCTCCACCTGCACCGCTGGCATCTCCGTCGGGATGTCCCGCAGTTCCTCGGCTGACCCCATCCCGCGAAGGACGTCAGCGTAGAGATTCCTGAGCGCGAAGGCCCTCGCTCGCATGGCCAGCATCCGCATCGGGTACTGCGTCCACGGTCCCTGCTTGCCCCACAGCTGCGCCCGCTTGGCGTCTGCCACGCTGAACGTTGCTGTCACCTCGGGCTCGTTCCGGCGCTTGGCGGTGCAGATGGCCGTCTCGCCCTCAATGGTCTCCTGCATCCACTCCCATGACGGGCAGCTGCGACAGACTGCCAGCAGCCCGTCGCCGTAGAGCCCCGGCATCCCGTTGATCATCGCCACCGACTGCATGGCCTGCATGGCATTCATGCCCAGCGGCATCCCGTGGGCCATCGCTCCGACAGCGTTTTTCGGATTGTTGACGTAGTGCTTCGGCACCATCTGAGACGCGCACAGTGTGGCGGCCAAATCCTCAGCCTCCTTCAGTGTCTGCGGAAACAACCAGTTACCGCCCGCCTTGATCAATTCACCACTCATCACTTCTGCCCCTTCAAAAGAAACCTACGACTCACACTGGCGACAGTACACTCCGCCGCCTGCTCCGGGTACCTCTGCCGCAGCGTTGCCAGATCCAGCCGGCTGCTGCTGCTGCTCTTCCACGTTGCGAGCACACTGTCGCCGTCCATCAGCTGCTCGCCGTCCTGCATGTGCAGCTGAATCTCGAGCTTCAAGTGCTCCTCCTCGGCCTCGAGTGCCTTGAGCTGAGCCCGCACCGCCGCCAGCTGCCGGACTGACTCCAGCACCGCCGGCGTCGCATCGACTCGACTGCCCTGCCGTGACTGCCGCCACCGCTCGGCTGCCTCGCTCGTGCTGTAGGGGCTCGGCTCGACTCCCTCGATCACATGCCGGGCCCACCACTCATTCAGCTCGGCGACCAGCTCGGGATACTCGCTGGCCGGCTTCATCGTGTAGATGCTGACCTCGGGCTTTGGGTCCGACAGGAACATGACAGCCAGATCCGCGAAGTCGCGACCGCTGACATAGAGATAATGCTGGACCTGCAGCCAGTATTGCTCAGGAACGTCGTCCGATCCCGGCTCGCCCCAGCCGTCCCTCGATCGGGCTGTCTTTGCCTCGACAATGCGATGCTTAGCTGTTGCGTCGACGTTCGCGATCAAGTGCTGATGCACCTCGTGCCGCCAGAGCAGATGCGACCGCCGAACCGGCACCCCGGTTTGCTCGCTGTACAGCCGCAGCACCTCGGGCTCGAGGATCGTGCCCAACAACATGGGCATCGTTTGCCGGTCGTCGACCGCGTCTGTCGTCTTGTCCAGCCAGACCTGCCGCGGCGACTTCCAAGGCGACAGCCCGAGCACCGCCGCCACGTCGCTGCCACCAATGCCGGACCGCCGCCGGGCCAGCCATTCCTCGCGGGTTAATTCACTCATCTTTTTGCCCTCCGTTGATGGCCGTCAAAAATCGCTGTATTGCCTCCGCGCTGGTCACTCGGCGCCCGCCAACTTTAGCTGTCTCTAAAATGACACCGCGATGGCCGGTGCTATGCCAGCGGTACAGCGTGGGCAGACTCACCTTGCGCAGCGGAAATGCTGAGCACGCATCTGGCAGAGACATCAGGGTCTCGGTGAGAATGTTTACGCTCATCGTCGCATCTCCAACAGAGTTTTGATGACGTCCAAATACGCCGACCGAGCACCCTCGGCTCGGTGGTCCATTTCTGTGTGGTCCTCCTGCAGTTCTCGCAGGGCCTCGCGTGAGTTGTCCAGCAGCCCCTCGAGCCGTGCCGCGTACTCTGCAGCCTCAGCGTCGGCAGTATTCCTCGCCTCGGACTGCTGCAGCTCTCCTCGCAGTCGCTCGATCTCAGCCTGCAGCCGCTCGTTCTCGCCTAAACGCTCCGTCGATGCTGATAATGCTTTCAACCAGCCAGCATGATATTCCGCCAGCTGCCGCTCGAGCCGCTCGATCTCCGCCTGCAGCCGCTCGTTCTCGGATCGCAGTCGATCGATCTCGGCTGTCTGTTGTGTCAACGTGGTTCGCAATAGCTCGATCTTGGCTGTCTGGTCTCCCTGCGAGTTGTCCGGCAACGGCCCGAGATTTTCCACCAGATCCTGCTCGCTGCAGCCGCCATAACGACCGTAAAAACTTCCGTTGTCTGAATAACGCTGGTCGCCGTCCGTCCACTGCTGCCCGTCATCGTCCGGTTTGCATTGCGTGATAACAAGTCGCTGCCCCGACCGATTCCGCCACACGCCCTCACAAATTTGCACACTCACTGCACACCCCCATTCTGCCTCTCATCCACCAACTCAGTCCGCAGGATTGCCACATCCCGCGGCGCCGACAGATGCAGCCTGACATAGTCCCCACGCGCGGCGATCACCGTGACCACCACGTTATCCCCGATGCTGATCTGCTGCCCCGGCCTTCGCTGCAGCACCAGACCACCCTTGAGATCCCTCACCTGTTCCGATTTCATCTCAACACCTCCTCTACAATAGCCCAATCCCTCGGTCTCCAGCAGTGCCATCCGCTGTACTGCTGCTGCTGCATGTCGCCAGTGATGGCCGACCGCCAGCAGATCTGGTCCTCTCTCAGTTGTCCCTTGTCCGTCTTGAGCTCGACCAGCAGCACCCGCCCGCGTCTGGCCAGGACCAGATCCGGGAAGCCCGCATGGCCTGCGATGGGCGTGCGATACGTCTCCTTGCCTCGCACCCGCACCCGGGCGGGGCGCGTGTGGTGCACTCGCCAGCCGCGGAGGGTTGCGTATTGGATCACTTGGCGTTGCCACTCGGCTTCGGTCATGGTGCCTCGATCTCCGACAGCAAATAGGCCTCGAGCTCGCCGTAGTTGATGCCGTGCTTGTCGGCCACGATGCGAGCGGTGTCCTCCAGTGTTGCCCACTTCACGCCGTCGCGGATCTCGACGGTGTAGCCAATC
>Ga0255186_1000206_pt1 | contig 9695 bp, 16 predicted proteins | sample Miss_Cont_RepC_0_FD_183635 | JGI IMG/M metagenome (GOLD analysis project Ga0255186, IMG submission 183635) | Freshwater microbial communities from Mississippi River, Louisiana, United States - Miss_Cont_RepC_0h | ecosystem: Environmental > Aquatic > Freshwater > River | place: USA: Louisiana...
ACGTACTGGGGTTACGTTCTGCGCTAAATGTCCGCGTAGGATAAGTACAGCGCGGCTGTGAGTTTCAACAGCTGCCATAGCTTGTGGCAATTGTACTTGTAAGCTGTTCTGCTTAGATCCAACAAGCACCCAGGCTGGCTCTACTGGATAGAAAGCTGAATCGGCTCCGCTTTGCTGATCTTTAAAATTCGCTGTATTAGCAGAATAATAAGGAGCTGCTACTTCTTGCTGCTGCGGCACAGAGTAATGACGATATAAGTCATAAGCAGGTACAATTTGACGGTTGTTTACAGTCAAAGTTAGGCTGCTGTTATACCAGTTATATAAGCTGGTAGCTGTGTTAGCAGTAGAAAAAATCTGCGTGTTAGGATAAGTTACCAACTGAAAGTTAGTAGCTGTTGTGCTTGAAGGTTTACAGAAAAATAAACCAATGCTTGAGCATACAAAAGCGTCTTGTAAATTAAGGCGCTGTTCAGTGTTAAAGCTCTGTGTATTGCTGCTACTCACATCATTTGTAAGTACAGGAAACTGGTAGCTTGTAATTGTAGTACTCAAAGATACTTCAAGGCGCAAGTAGGACTGTGAAAGTACTGCTTGACCTAGCGAAAAACCTGCTGTGTTTATCGCTTGTTTTGCCTTTTCAAAGGCGAGGCGTGTGCCAACTGTTGATGCCATTTTGTTTTTGCCCTGTTCGTTTGCCCAGGGCTGGGCTTTTAGTTTTTAAAATAAAGGTGAATACAGGTGATTAAATTAATTATCGTCCTCGTCATATCCTGCCAGCACAGAAAGATCATCCCCAGCTAGTACTGAATCATCACCAGCAATTACGCTGATATTGTCAGGTACTTCGCCAACTGTTACAGGGAAAGTCATAGTGTCGTCCATTTGACCTAATGCTGGTACTAATTGACCTACTAGACCTGCGCCACCTGCTGCAATCATACCGTTACCAATTGCTTTACCCATATCACCTTTTAGGATCATTGGGAAAGCTAGTCCGATACCTACAACAGCTGCGTTTTTAATACGTTCATCCCCTACTGGGATAAAACCTGCAACCTTTTTACCAATAACTGCTCCTGCGATTATACCCAGTGCAGCTGCAATGTTGGCTCTTTTGCCAATTGCACCCATACGACGGCGACTTGTGCGTCTTTTGGTGCTTTTTCTACGTCTTGCCATTTTGTTTTTTTATGTTTGTTTATTACGTCCTAATTACCAAAGTAGCTGATCAGCAAAGTAGCCTGGCGTTCCTTTTACTTTTCTGTCTCTCGCGTGCCTGGCTTTGTAAAGTTTTCGGCGCTGATCTGCTACTGTCTTACCGAATAACTTTTTGTAGGTTGGATAATCTAAATAACCCCTAGCACCTACACTTGTTACAAATTTTCCACTTTTATCAAAAACATCAATCTTTTTTTCTGCCTTACTACTGGGCCTAACTTTTACATTTAACTTTTTTGCCTGGGCCAGCGTGTATGGCAAGATTTTATACACTATAGAGAAATTAATTTTTTTAATTGTTGCTTTACTTTTGTCATTTCTTTTTGCAGCTTTCTTGCTTCAGTTTTCTTTCTTTTAAATAATTTTTTAGCTGCTAAAATTCCAAACTTTTTTTGTAAAGTTTTTATTCCTTTACTTTTTATAGCACCAATAGACATGTGTTCGTGCTGTGCTTCTTCTAAATTATTAACTTTCTCTTTTACAGTATGGATCTTATTCAAAATATCTCTTTCTGTAGGTTTTCTTTTGCTTTTTTTAGCAATACTTCCTAATTTTTTACCAGCGCGCTGTTTGCTGTAACTAATAGCGAATGCTTGCTTTACAGCTTGCGCTTGTGTTAGTTTAGGGTTTTTCTTGCGCAGCTTTTTAGCCTCTGCTACTACTGCTTTAAATTTTGCCCTGGCTGCTCGTTGTTTTGCTGTCATTTCTTTCTAGTTAAAAAATAAACGGCAGCTGCGCCGCCTATAATTAATGGTAAAAAATTAGGTTTTCTAGTTTCGGATTGTTTTTCAAATGTTGGTGTACTTGTTACGTCCATAGTTGGCGTAGTTTCCTCAAAAACTTGATCCGCAGTGTCTATATTTTCGGCCTGTTCTGCTGCTTTTGGCTCCAGTGCTTTTTTTGCTAATTCCTGCGACATAGAATTAATTGCGCTTTTGCCAATATCTACCAGGTCCGCAGGATCAATGCCAATTTCTCTAAAAAAATTACCTACCCTAACAAGTAATGGCGCTGCCGCTGTTGCTGTTGCTGCCGCTGGTGCTACTCCAATTATATCGTCGCCGAAAATTCTTTTTTTAGTTGATCCTTTTTCCCAGGCTTTTTTCAGTGCGTTAATTTGACCGCCTGCGCCTTCCCAAAAGTTTTGTAGCTTGCTAGGTGCTTTTTGCCAGGCTGCTGCTAGCTTTGTTGCAAGTGCGCCAAAGTTAATATAAACTAGCGCTAAAAACGCATTGCGTACTGGCGCTGCTGCTACTTTTAGTACAGCTTTAGTTCCTTTTTTTAATACCTGCCCAGCTGTGCGGCCCGCAGCCTGGCGAGCAGCTTTTACGTTTGTTACAGCTGCTTTTTTCGCCGCTTTAGTCGGCGCCGCTTTTTTGGCTGCTTTAGCAGCTTTTAACGCTGCCTTTTGTTGCGCTGTTGCGCCTATTCCGCTTATTGAATATAGTGCCATTTTTCTATCTGTTGCGTATTTATACGGTTTTTTATAGTCGTATTGTCCTACTACTGGATCTAGCCAAATTTCGTTCTTACCTGGATTGATCACTACAAAAACGTGCTGCGGTTGCTTGTCGTAATCTCGGTAACTAGCAAACCTGTACGCAAAAGGTATTCCCAGGCTTTGTAATACTCCCCCAGCAAATAAACTGTAATGCTTGCAATCCCCGTAACCTGTTGCAAGGATAGCAGCAGGACTTTTTACTGTCTGCTTACTTCCTGGCTCAATTACATAGCGAACGTTATTTTTTAAAAAATTAAAAATTTTACGTCCTACTTCTCTAGGTGTTCCAGCATTAAAAAAAGAACTTATCCTGCTATATTCCTTCGCGTGTCTTTTGTGCGCAGTACAAATAGCGTCTATTATATCGCCTGTGCTTTGATCCTGGACTAGCATTTCGTTTTTGTTCATAAACGGTGCTAGTCGCCCCATTATCATACTTGCGTTCACAGGCTGCGCGTTTCAGTTATCGGAACAACTATTCCGTCCACGTTTGCTGATCCACTAAAAGTAACGCTAACCTGTCCAGATGCCGCATTTAATAATTCTCTTACACTTTCAAAAACTCCTAACGCACTAGGACGTGCTACAAGGCGTAGTGTACTTTCGCTATTAGGTCCAACTGTCTGATCACCAAATGCTGATACATTAGCCAGAAATCTATCATTTACGCTAATTGATCCAGTAATACTTTTAATTTTTATTGTTGTATTAGTCGGGTTTTGCACAGCTAGTTCTACATTAATAGTTGGCTGTAACAAGCTGCCGCCTGGGCGCAGGCTTCGCAGTTGAAAAATTGCTTTTTGGCCAAATCTAAATCTTGACAGTAAAAATAGCGCAGCTGCTCCACCTATTAGTAATAAAATATTCCGCATTTTATGACTGCTGCGGCTTTTTAATCTTTATCGTTTGTCTGTATCTAAGTTACTACAAAATATCAATCAAAAAAAGAATTTTATAAATTTGTAGTTTTTACTTCAATCTTAAGCGGCTCTATATGGCCGCTGTTTAGATTGAAGTAAAGTTACTAAAAAAATTTGATATTTCGTATAAAAACAGGCCAAAATTTATTAACAATTTCACCTGTATTCACCTTCATATAACAAAATAAGGTGTAAAAGCGTAAAAAAATAGCCTAGCGTAGAAACGCCAGGCTTTTCCTTAACCAACTCTGCTGCTTATGTATACAAATTTACATATTTTTTTGAAAATCACGTATTAGCCATGTTCGGCACTCAAATTTTTTCGTTTCTTTATCGTACCAATTAATATACCAAGCACCTAAATTAAGGCAAAATTGGCCAAATTTAGTCCTATTGGCTATGTTCCTATATTTTCTCGGTCTTTTTGTTCCTGGCTTAAAAAAAACTATCGCTGTCTCGTATTTTTTATGCATTTTGTACTATTTTAGCAATGAATACAGGTGATTGCGGTTAGTATCGTAGTCGTTTGTCTGGGCCGGTCGAGTTTACTCCCGGCCCTTTTTTTTTACCTAAAAAGGCAAGTCATCTGTCTGATCTTCGCCTTGACTAGCTTGCGGTGTTAATGGCACCTGATCTTGAACTGATAGCGTATTTAGATCCTGCATTTGTTGCTCGCTGAATAAAATTCGCAAATAGTTCATACCAGATTTGCTAGTATTAACCCACCCGCTCATTCTAAATTGCTTACCATCGATCGAAGCAGTACCGGTGTAGTCTGGCTGCGTTGGCTTATCCTTTTTTTGCTTAAAAAGGCTGCCGCTGTTGTTTTTTGTTTCCATAGTTTTAATTTGTTCAGATACCTCTGTCCCCAGGTTAATTTTTTTATATCTTTCAGGAATGATCATTGGTACTGTATTTACCCAACTAATCGAATGATGCAATCTCTGATTAGTAGTTACCATCATTGACACCTTAACCGAAGATGGCATCATCATAACCGTTGTAAACGATTTGCAGAATGTTCCATATTGTAAATATGCGTCAGTCATACCACCGGATGTTTTTTGAGTTGCAGCCTGATTTAATTGCACTGACGTAAATGTAAAAAATAACCCACCTCTTGATCCTATTGTAACGTATGCGTTTACGTCCTCGTTTAATTGACCTAAAAATTGATATGGCCTATTAACACTACAAAAAAATGAGTTCATAGCTTTGCGTTTTAATTTAGTTCCAGCGAACCCGCCTATATGATCACCGCCTTGCGAAAAAGCTATTGACAGGCAATTCGGAATATTTTTCATAAATTCAATAAATGTATCAAAAACCTTATTAATGTTTTTAATATATGGACCTCTTTCATATCTAAATGAAAAACCTGTATAGTCATCATCTAGTACCAAAAAATATTCTTTATTTAATTTTTTTGCTATATTAAAACAAGCGTTACGGGCGTGTGTAGTGGTTCTACGGTTATCAAAATTATTGCCTTCGTCAACTAGATCAGCCATTGCTTTTTTATCGAATACAATTACTTTATGCTCGCCAAACTTTTTTTGATATTTATGTATTGTAGCATCTTCGTTATCTAGTATTAAATACCAGTCGCCGCTATACGCGCACTTTTTTAACGAATTTAAAGTGAGTATTTTTTCTGGCCTGCCGTGTGTTATAATAAACACTACAAAATTATTCGCCATATTCCTCTAAATATTGTTTGCGTATATCGTCGGATAATTTTACATAACCGTATTCGATTGCCTTTTCAAAATCTATTATTACAAGCGCGCTGCGTTCCATAAGCTGCTGCATTTCTTTTGATGCATGTGCATAATAGTCTGCAATTTTTTCGTAATTAAATACTGTATGCCTTTTTGCCGCGTCTATTAAAAAATTTTTTTCTTCATAAGATAAATTACTTTTATCAATTTCTTTCATTAGCCGATGCGTTTTAGATTTATCACATAATTCTAATAAATAAGGCTGCTTATTTTTTGGCTCGTATATCGGTGCTCCTATCTTTGTAGTATATTTTTGATCATCACCGGGTGCAAATTCCTTTCCAAATAAATTGATTTGTTTCATTTTTTTGTTTTTTTATTAGTTATAGTTTGAATTGGCTCGATATACACTACCTGTTTCCATTGCCCGTTAAAATTGCTAATTGCTATTGTCTCAAAGTCCTCATCACTACGAAGATATTTTGGCCGTAAAACAAATTGCCCGACATCTCTATTTTTTTCAACTATCATTGTTGACTGGCTCCACCTATCCGTGTTACTACCTAGATGGCCAAGCGTTTCACCTTGTCCTTTGCCTAAGTGTAAAACGCCTATTAATAAAATATCATATTGTTTTGTAATTCTTTTAAGCCAGTTTGTAACAAGCCTTGTTTCGCGTGGGTCATTATAATCTAAACATAGATCTAGCATTCCATCTACAAAAATACAGCTGCAGTCTTTATTTTCTATTAAGTACTGTTCGATCATTGCTCTAATTTTGCTCGGCATATCTTCGCGTAAGCTATATGCGTCAAAAGTAGATGGCAAGGACTTTTTATCAGCTAGTGTAATTATTTTATCGACTTGCCGATAAAAGTCAAAGCTGCTCATTTCTGTATCAAAATATCCTATCCTGAGCCGGTCTTGAGGCAATTGTAGTTTCATTCCCCATATAGTTTGATAAACAGGAATCATAGCCGATGCAGCAACAGCTCCAATATATGTCGACTTACTTGCTTTAGGTAAGCCGCTAAATACAATATAGCTTTGTAAACAGCCAACAGTTTTACCTTGTATTGTAAAAATTGGTACTTGCTCGACAGGTTTATTAGCTGGATCATATCGCCTGCTTTGTAAAAGTTCGCGTATATCGTTTGCCATTATTTTACATATTCCAGTAGCTGGATAGCCATAGCATAAAAAGTAAAATAATTAATAACCAAAATTTTGGGTTATTCAATAATACTAAGGACATCTTTTTCATTTTCGTTGGTGTTTAGTTTTATAATAAGATCCTTTGCTGTCTTAATAGCTGCCTCTACTGGTGTAACTGGCTCGCCTTTGTCGGATAGCTTTTTAGTAATTGATAATTCTAGGTAAAAAGGTAGCAGCTGAATAGTAAAATACTCTAGCTTACTCATTCCAGGGATAGGCGCAATAATGCGACCTAGATTATCTTGTGCTACTTGTGGCGGGAACGCAGGAGCGTTAAAAGTTTGGTTTTGCATAGTTGGATAAATTTTATAGATCTGTAAATAAAAAAAACTGTTTCAACTGCTATCATTACTAGCAGCATAATAGGGAAACAAAATAGCCAGGTATAACTCCAGCTAATAACGCGATCAAATTTGCTCATAGTTTCCCTTATTAGCGTTAATTAACTGGCGCTGATAAAAGTCAATAGAATCATCAATTAGAGTGCGCAGTTCCATTTCTAGGTTAAAAGGAATAAGCCGTTGTTCTATTACTATGCGGCTTTCGCAGTTAAAAGTTAGCTGAATCGCAATACGCTTAGTGTCTTTTAGATTAGATCCTAAAAATTGTAGCGCTTTGATTTTGTCTTGCAGCATAGTTTTATACGCTGCCAGGTCGTTTGGTGTTGTCATACGGTTAGAATTTAAATGAATGTAGATCGTTTGTCAGTACAAATCTATAATACTTTTTTTCATATAAAAAAAAAAAAATCTAGCTGTAAGTGGCTAGATTGAATAAAATGCTATAAATTAGTAAGTTATGACAAATACAACTCGGCTTCTTCTTTTCGCCTTCTTACTAGTCCTTGTGATACTACTTTACCTTTTAGCGTTGTCACTTTATTGAAATCTGCAAAATGTGCTGCTACTTCTTGATCGTTTGCACCAGCGTTTAATTTACGTAGTAATGTAGATCTGCCAAATGCTCCAACTCCTATATTATAGGCTAAACTTGTTAGCGCTGCTAACTGTCTATCATTTATAGGACGTTTTACTAAATTTTTTACGCTATTTTGTGTACTAGCTGTTACTAAATTTAACCAGCGTAATGCAGTTTCTTTAGTAATAACGTCACCCTCTTTTATTCTTAATCCATTTTCGGGATTGTATGTAGATCCGTAACCAATAGTCCAAATGCCTGCGCTGTCTTTATAGGCTTTTAAACGTATGTTTTCAAAATTTGCTATTATTTTTGCTGCACTCACTTTACTACTAATTAAAATAAGTCCTACAATAGCTAGGGCAATTATATAATTTTTGTACTTGCCCATTCATTACAGACCTGTTTTATCAAAATCTTTAGCTGCGGTTAGGCCTAGGCCTGCGCCAATTGTGCTAATACCAGTAACCAGGTCGCCTTTTAGTATGGCTGCTACGCCGCCAATAATAGTAGCAAAACCAAAAAAGGTAGTTTTCCAGTTTTTAAATAGCTTTTTCATAATGACGTTGTTTTAAATTTTTGTATAATAATGTCCAGCTTAGTTTCTAAGCGAATTAACCTCTCTGCGTGGTCATCGTGCTTTGCCTGCTTTTCCTCTAGCGCTTTTACGCGCTGATTAAGTACGGCCCAGCTAGCACCAGCGCCAAAAACGCTACTAATTACTATCGTGATTATTTGTGGATCCACTTTCCTTTTGTTTTTTAGTTTCCTCTGCGATTTGCAGGTTAGTTTCGCGCAGCTTTGCTTGAAGCCATTCAATGTTAGCCATTAAGTCGTAGGCTGCTGCTTTTAGTGTTTGTAGTTTGTCCATTTTTTTAAGGTATTAAGGTTAAATTTAACTGCGTGCAAATATACTGATATGCAGCTAAATTAACGTCGCTTGCTGTTCCCCAGGTAACGTAAGCCTCGCCGCTGATAGTAGTATTGCCCTGGGTTAAAGTTTGCTTTGTTTCTGCGCCTTCGCTGTCAGTAGTTACTTTACTAATATTCCAGTAAAACTGCGCATAGTCCGATAGATTGTCATTTACAATGATAGCGTCAATATAGTTGCCAGTTTCGCTTTGTCCGTTTTGCCATATCTGTAGTGGCTGAATTGAATATCCCATTTTTTTTATTTTTTATACTGCGTAATAAGGTATTTTTCTATTTGTGCCGTTAATTATTACTTCAAAATATCCAGCTATACTTCCAGCACTTCCAGCTGTAGTAATATTTGATATATTTAAACCACCTCCACCTATTTCAAGTAATACCTCACTAGCTTGTTGGTTAATTTCAATATATGAAACACCTATTTTTCCAAATTTATAGCTTTCAGTTACAAAATCTAAATTTATGCCATCGTTATTTCCCGCAAAAAAGGTTGTAATTGTGCCATTATGATCTTCAACCCTTAAAGAAGTACCACCATATGAATAATTGTAATCACCAATGTATGTACTCTTATTAGCGCCATCGTAAACTATAAAACCAAAATCATTAATTGGATCACCGAATTTATATTGATTATTCGCAAAATCTAAATATAAACCTTTGTCTACACCACTTTTTACTGTCTTTATAAGATCATTACTTAAATCTACATCAAAGTATTGCTGTGTTAAATATCCTTGCACATCACCATAATAAACATTACCTGTAGCATTATCGTAACTAAAACCAACAATGTTAGTAGGACTAGCACCAAATAAACCCAAATAAAAACTATTGTTTACAAAATCTAAATATAAACCTACGTCAGCATTGTTATTTATTGTTTTGATTATTTGACTAACATCATCAATGTATAAATTTGTTCCATTATACACATATGATACATCCCCTAAAATAAATCTGTTGTTAGTTAGATTAACTGACAAACCGAGCAAGTCAGTAGCGTCCCCAAAAAAATAGTCGCCACCATTAAAATTACAATATATTCCTTTAGAATTACCTCCAGTTGTTGTTTGAATTATTTTATTAGTAGTATCAATTAATAGTTTTGCATTAGTTGTGCCTATTGCTGCACTACCATTAACAACTAATTTTTCACCACTATTTGTAGTAGTACCTATCAAAGTATTTGCCGCAAAGTAGTTTAAATCACTTGCGCCTTCTTGATATACTCCCCACCTATTAGTATAAGTAACCGTTCCAGTG
>Ga0255186_1000217_pt1 | contig 9453 bp, 19 predicted proteins | sample Miss_Cont_RepC_0_FD_183635 | JGI IMG/M metagenome (GOLD analysis project Ga0255186, IMG submission 183635) | Freshwater microbial communities from Mississippi River, Louisiana, United States - Miss_Cont_RepC_0h | ecosystem: Environmental > Aquatic > Freshwater > River | place: USA: Louisiana...
GATTATGACCGTTTCCATAAGAAAATCCTTTAGAAAATTTATTCTGTAAAAATTAGGTTAATCATTATAGCAGTTTGAATCAAGGTGGATTAGGAGAAGGTCGATTTCCCGATTAGAATCATTACTAAGTTTAGGAATTTAGTAAAGATAATTCTAAGAAATAGGAATTGAAATTTCTTGAAGATTGGGGGGTTAAAAATATCACTTGCTATCCCCACACTGATTTCCGATATCAATTGATATCTTAGGATTACCTAATGATATCATTTAGTCTAGCCTAATAATCAGACAAGCTTATCCTATTTAAGACTAACTTATAATCGGACTAACTTATCCTATTTAACTTATAATCGGATAAGCTTGTCCTATTAAAATAAATTTATAATCGGACTTGACTATCCTATTTAAGATTGATAGCTAAGTATAATTAGAGAATTGATTGATATAATTATATATGTTAATCCCCCTATCCCTACTATAATCTAAACCAAATATAATCTTAATTAAAAATAAATAAATAAAATAAGACCCTAGCTTATTAGACTAGGGCCTTATCAGTTAATTAAATTGATATCAGTTAGCTATAGGCTGGATGATTCTGGATGGTTCCGGTATCAGAATATTCTTGCCATAGTAGCCTAAAAATAGGGCCATCTAACCTATCTCTTGCATCGTGCGGGATATTATTTAAGTGTCTCCCGGTTGTAGGGCCCCATTCATTCTTGCGGACGATAACCGGATATCCTTTAGGCTGAAAAGCTACAATCGTCTGATAACTAAACCATACCTTCAGAAAGCCTAAATCAACGCATAAACTAGAAGGACCGGCAAATTCAAACTTTGTGGCATTCATTGGATCAGGCCCCCTTTCTTGCAAAAAGGCCCTTAATTCGGCCCCAAGCTCTTTCCAATACGGTTGGCCTACCCCTTAGCTTATCGGCTAAAATACGGTTAAAATCCCGCTCTAAATAATCAAGCCTATCTTGCATCCTAAAGAGTTCAGTAGTTCGGCACAAAAGTTCAGATATAAGCTTAGCGTTGCTTAAGATATCGGCTTTGTGTCCTTCAATCGTATCAGATATAGCTGAAATTAACTTGGCTTGTTCTGAAAAGTGTCTACCGTTTGTCTCTATATCTTCCCTAATAGAATCCAACGCTGGTTCTATCTGCTTCTCAAACTTTTTATTTAGCCAATCCTGAAACAGACTTTCGATATCAATATTTTGTAAAACTAAATCATTATCTATAACCGAACTAAAATCGAAATCAGATACCGCCGATTCAATCTTAGATTCTAAATCTGACTCATCAATTGCGCTATCAATCTTATCTGACAGGTCAAGGTTATCTAACTGATGATCTATCGTAGAGTTCACAAAATCTAAGATAGAATCTGCCATGACATTAGCTAAACGCTCATTACCATATTTACTTGCCATTGTATTAACTCCTAATCCTATCCGTTGGAAACAAAATCCCCCGAAGGGGAAGGGGCCGGGTTAGAATCGAACTAACCTAAATCGCCAGACGGCCCCGGATATTAACTAGCTGGCCAGCGCAAAATCTAAAGCAAAATTAAAGGCCCCGGTTTTAGCTTTAGAGGCGGGCCCTGCAAGGTTGCCTAGTTCCATTGCATCGTCGGTGCGAAAACCATGATATTGTTCGAACTCTTGCAAGACATTGAAGCCACGCCACAAGGTATCCCCTCCAATCTCATTCCGGGGTGCAAAATGAATCACTTCAAGAGTCTCAATTGTAGCTTCAAGCTTTTTATCCTTCAGGCTCAACCTTTGTTCACAATAGGTACGGTAGAATCGGCGGAAGCTTGCCATATCCGCTTTCTTTTGAGATAAGATACGGAATTTATCCTCAATCGACTGTGTCGCATCGGCAAAAGAGGATTGGATCTGGTGGAAGTTCCATTCCACCTTAGCCAAACCGTTTGTGGTGTGGCGGACGCTAAAGCTTGTGCTAAGGCCCGGAATTGCAACCATTAAACCATTGGAGCAAACTAGCCTTTTGGTTTGGCAAGCAACGCTGAATGGTAGGTTGCCACCATGGCCTTGGAAGGTTGTGATGGTTTTATAAACAGACTCGCCCGGTATCCCCACATCAATCTTGTCGCCCAAAATAGCCTCCAATCTTACAACCGATCCACCGTTAATTACAGAGGCATTGGATATATTATATTTAATACCCAACGCATCCGAAAAGCGTTCGATCCCCTCGGCTAGAAGCGAGTTGGGAAGGCCCAAATAGTTATCCGAAGTTAGGCCCAAAACGGCCCCGTTATTAGGATTTTGGATCGCCTTGTGTCCTTCTATTTGCTGGCCGTTTGGCAAGTAAATAGAGCTAGACTCTGGTGTCCAATCGCCCCCAACTTCCCGTAGAGCCTCAATAGCCGAAGCACCGTCCCATCGGCGGATGGCGTTCAGCATAGAAGCGACGGGGCGAGCTGCACGATTGCGGATGCGAGTACTAGCCATTGGAAAATCTCCTTATCCTATCCTATTTGGAACCAAAACTGCCCCGAAGTGAGGCATAGGGTATTGAGGGAATCGAACCCTCACTTAGCACCAGCTACCCTGAAAAGTTAGCTTGAAACTCTGGAATAGAAGCAGTCTTCGGCACTAGCTAAATCCGAATAATATTTGCCCCAAAAGCAATCGTAGGGGGTATCGGCTCCGGCTTGCTTATACGCTCTCCAAGTGACATATTTGCCCAGATATTCGGCGAGTACAATCCTAGAAGAATCCGAACGATAAGGGCCCATTGCGATTACCTTGGCCCCGTTTACAAGCTTGGCGTTCACTGGTTTAGCTCCTATCCTCTTTCCATTTAGTAGTTAGAAGTTAACTACTTAAAAGTAAGATAATATTCTGATCGGTTAAAAACAACCCCGAGTTTAAAATATTTTTATCAGCCTACCTAGAAGGTATTAAATACAGACTTATATCAATTTATTATTTAGAATCGGATAAACTGATCCGATTAGTCTCTAATTACAGCTCCTAAGCTAGTCTAAAATCAAACAAAATAAAACCGTTTAGCGTTACAAAAAGGGCCCTAAAATCGGTGATCGGTTTAGGTGACCGGATGCCCGCTTGGAGATTTTTAGGGCCCTAAAACGAAAAACGATAACCTTATCCTATTTAATACTTTATCAATTTAGTGATGATTGAATTCTAGCCTGTAATCTGGAAACGAAAAAAGCCCCCAACCGTTAAGCTGGGGGCCTTCTAGTTATTCTGATATCTTCTAGTTATCAGTATTTGCCAAAAGTTCGCTATCCCTAGACTTATCGTAGTTTTTTATTTGCTTCTTACCTAAATAGTGGAATCCATCAATAACGCCCTCTGCAAAAGTAGGCCAGTTCTTATTGCTGATATCAATAGGAACGCCAGCAAAACAACCGCCGATATCGTTACAGTAAATTTTTAAGGTAATATGGGAATACTTGCCTATGATATCTAAATCAACCATAACGCCAACGGTATACCCTTTTACTTCATACTCTTTACTGTTTACCGTTTTGCTTGCCACCGCATAACGGGAAGTTACGGAACCATGAAACGAGCCAAGGTAAACTCCAAGGTACTGGTGGCAAAAGTTATCAATTACCTTGATAAAATCTTCGGCCTTTTTGTGATCCATTCTGGTTGAATACTTCATTGGACTAGCTCCTATCCTATCCGATTAAAAAACAGGCCCCAAAACGCTTGAAGCCTACGGGATATTATATTCGGCCAAAACAAAAGGCAAGCCCACAAAATCAGGCCCCAATCCGGCCCCAATCCGAACCAGTTAAAATCTAAATACAATTTAGATATCAGCTTATTCTATCCTGAATTTAAGATATCAGAAAAATGCAAAAGTAGCCTATCCGCACTAGCCGATACCTGATAAGGTAACCTAGTGGCGATTGATATCTAAAAACGGTTTAGAATATAAACGCCACTAAATTCTAAATATAATTCAAGATAGGATGGTGGAATTGTATTCTGATATCAATTGATATCAGGTGCTATCAGGCTCTATGGGCCGATAGCGGGTGCTAGCATGGTCTAGCAGATGATATCAGGTGCTAGCAAAAGCTAGAAATTGCTAGCAAAATATATCAGGACATATCACACTATATCAGAATATATATTCAGCTATAGAATTATATATTCAGCTATCACATAAAATCGCCCCCGCAATCCTGCGGATGACGCTCCAGAGATGGGAGCAGCACGGCCAAGCAATCTCCGCAAATCCTGCGTAAATTATCAGCCGAATCTCCGCAGAAATCCTTGCCAATCTAATTGAATAATCTTTCAGAAATATTTGCAAAAAGTTCCGCCTTCAAACCGGAACTTCAATAGGCATCCAGAAATTCTATCTAGAAATAAATCGTATAAATAACTAGCTAGATTTCCTCACCCCCTCGATTTTCCGATTAGAAATAAATCGACTTTTCAATTCTATAGATTTCGCAAGCCTACTCATTTTCCCGATTAGAATCACCTGACCATCCAAGGGCACGAATGAGTGATGCAACACTGGTATATAGCTTAATATCTGCGTCAGTATGCGGTGTTGATTCTCCTTGATGATCCGATATAGCTTTCATCGTCCCATCAATCATAATCTGCGCCTTTCTAATTAGCGCATGACCATCGAATATCAAACTGTTAGCCTGAACTACTCTCTCAATCAACCAGTCCTTGTCCTTAAGCTGACAAGCCAAACGGAATTCATTCTCATCTATTTGCATTGCCTATCTCCTTGGAAAGTGTTTCCAGAATCTCCTTCTCCCTCTGAATCTGGAATGCCTGCTCACTTCCGGCGCAGAATTCCTCCCATTGACTCTCCAAGAGGAGGAGACAATCCGAAACAGTCACATAGAATTTATCTGTATCAATCATCTTGGAATGAATGAACTCTGTAAGCTCAGCCACCCGTTGCTTCTGCTGCTCAGTCATTGAGTAGTTCCCATTTTGGATTGTCTCTCTCGTCGAACCCTGCTTCACCGCATTTATCCCACAAGATTGCCATCTTGTTCCATTTGCCATACTCTTGGTTCAGATCAACCAGAGCTTCAAGCTGATCCGAAGTTAAGTCGTTATTTCGCTTCTTGACCTCTAGGACATAAATCTGCCCTTGAAGCATCCGCAATTCATTCCAAATCCTGACATAGGTCACAGTACATTCTCCGGGTAAACTCGAATCTCTGCGAAGCCTTCGTGAAAACAGTTTACAGCTGGGCGACCGAAATATGTGATCGAACCGGCAACATATTTCCGATTATCATCGCACAACACTCCATGACGGACGAGCGCATCAATACTCGACTTAATGAATCCGTCATGGTCTGACTTATCAGTCATGCCTTCGCCAGCCCTAATTTCAATCTCAACGAATACTCGCCCTTCGATGGTGGGACTGTCCCACTCAAGCAGATTAAGTGAGTCCCTCCAGAGGCGATATTCTGGGCTGATTATGATTCTATTCCTCCCCTTACCCTTCCCGCCAACTGGGAGATACATCGCATTATTTGCGGTTGGCATTGGGACAGTAATTGACCAGATTGGGTCGAACTTGGAAAGTTCTTCGAGGATCACATTAGTTCTCCAACGCCATCTGGGAATTCATCCATCATAATCAGAGGCGATTGCGGACCACCATAAGCGCATTCAATATTAAATCCAAACCAGTCAATCGCCTCCAAATAATCCCATCCGTTCTGATTCATCAGATGTTTAATTATTTTCGATTTGGAGTAGACCGCATAGTATTTGTCTCTGCGACAAACTACTCCAATCAGACAATCATCCAGATCGGCAAATAGCGGAATATCCTGTTCAGAAAATTCCGCCAGTTGCTCGATCTTTTCGACCATACTCATTCAGTAACTTCCAGCTGCTTCTTGAATAACCACCTTCTGGCCTTTTCAATATTCTCAACTGAAAGATCAACGCCCTTTTCTTCGCAATACTTCTGAGACTTGTCAGTTATATTTGCCAAGAAAAGAACATTCTCTGGATGAAACAATTCCTCGTATCTCATTCCTCTTCACTCCATTTATCCATCAATTCTCTTACATACGCATGATTCGCTTTGAATATCAGTTCAAGTATCTCATCAGTATACGCCGGATCGGCCTTGTTGCCGTAAACCTTTTCGATTATCTCATTGGCCAATCCTAGAATATAAACACGCCCTTCATCAGAACAGGATTCAAGCGATGGAGAAGTGGTAAGAGGAATTAGCCTTACGCCTTTATCAACCAAATCTCTCATGTAGAAATACAGAATCCAATCATTCACATAATCGTAATCGTCGCACTGCTCAATGGCGAGATCACGATAGTAAGTGAACAAGTCCCAATCCGCCTTCTCCAATTCTTGGATTGGCGGATACTTTCCAAGCTGATTGCGATACTTGATTGGTGCGCTAGAATTGAATTCAGACATGGTCTTCTCCGTCAAGAGGACTGCGTTTAGAGGGCTCATTCCACCGCTATGGGATGAGTCCTCGATTTATTATATGGATTGATATCACAATTGCAAGATGTCTTCCTGCGTAAAGCCGGTTGGAGCCCGCCCCGGCCTACGCCGAGGGCGAGGCGACCCGGCGCAGCATCTGGTGTAGCGAAATCCAGACAAGAATAATAATTATAATACTACACCAGAGGACTCACTTGCTTTCGGCCTTACGGTCTTCGCTGGGCGTATGCCCGCTCGACCTTAACGGCCTTAACGCAGTTCGTCCAATTCACTAAATATTTATTCACTAATCTATTATATATGGGAAATGCACCTAGCGCATCTCTAGTTATCCTAAACCCTTACTTTCCAATGACTTACTTTGAGACAATTTACATCTCAGTCTGCAATAAATGCCAAAATAGGCCAACTCTACTAATAGAATTTCAAAGTAATTATTACTAAATGAAAAAATATTTTATTACTGGGCTTGACTCTGCCGAATGATGGTGTTAGAACTTAATTATCGAATCGGGGATGATTCGGTGAATGGAAAGAGGAGATAGGACAATGGTTCAGTGGAATACCAATTCTAGTGGCAATGGGATTTGGGCTTGCTTAAATCTTGGCAATGGAAAGGATGCCATGCTTTCCGTCTATCGCTGCATCGTCACCAATAATTACATTCAAATGGTTTGGATTGAGGGAAGCGATTCCAGATACTCCAAATCAGAACACGCCTGCTGCATTTCGGCTATGGTTCATGCCGAAGCTGCTGCATCTAATCTCCTAGATGAGATTGCAGCTAAATCAGCAATCTGGCAGGAGGTCTAAGCCGTGATTCCCGGCGACTCGTATCTTGTCCTTCTGCGTTATTGGGTAGGCGATAAGACTGTCCAGAAGCAGGCGATAGTCAAGACTCCAGAAAAGGCTAATAAAATGGCTCAGAATGCTTACAACTTCTGCGTCAGTAACAAGCACGACTACTTCATCGAGGTTTTGCCAAAGTTTGGCCAGCCAGTAGTCTATGGATCAGCAATTGGACTAGATCGTTATAAAGGGCTATTTTAAGCCACATCTAATACATCAATGGGGAATCGGTCAAGATTTAGCCAGAGTCGATTATAAGCGATTCTAGGGCCTAAAGAATCGAAAGGGGCTTTTCGGTGTTTGACTCGTTGACGGAGGAGCAGAGAAGGGCAGTCGAGAGCAATATCGGGCTAGCCTACTTTTATTACAAAAAATTCAGAAAACCATCTGGAGTTGATCCAGATGACTGGATGCAGGAATGCTTGATTTGCTTATGTTCTGCCGTAGTGCAGCACGATCCAGAGAAAGGAAAGTTGGGAACACTTATGAAATGGTTGGTTTGGAATAAGCATACCGAACTGAAGCGGGAGCAGGCCAAGGTATCTAGGTTTGTTCCGCAGTCCCAGATTGGTGAAGAGGATAGTAAATCGGATGAAAATGTCCGATTAAGTAATCCTGATACATCTCTGGACCATCGTGAACTACTCCGCTTCGTTCTTGATGCGTTTCCATCTGATATGGCTGATCCGATATTAGATATGGCTGAATCTAAATCTTATGATTTGGATGGTATAGATAAGTTGAATTTAATTAGAAGCGGTTTTGGATGCAAGGGTAGCGTATGTCTGTGTGGCAATTGCGGTGAATTGCTAACTAGGACTCCAGACAGGAGAAATGCGAAGTACTGCAAGCCGTGTTCTGTATCAGTGTTTAGGGCAATTAATAACGAAAGTAGTAAGGAGTACAGGTTGCGCCAGAAGGTATCCTGATTTAGACTGACTGGTTCCCGCCTACATTCTAGACAGGATATTAGCCATGCTGCGTTCTACCACTATTACCGGACTAAACCGTATTGCTTCTACTTCTGGACTGTGCGTTTGTCGCATGATGGACAGGATTGTAAAGTTCATTGGGGATTCTGGCGATAAATCAGAGTGGGTGGAGTATAGGAACGGGACACTGAAAATCAGGACAGAGGAGCAACTGGTATGTCTCGAATGCAAATCGTCAGTTTGTGCGTGTTGTCGTTCTTCTGCGTAGGATGTAGGTGTTATGAAAGGAATACGCCCCGTCCTCGACCGATAGAGGTTTCAGTTACGGCAAGCTATCAGTATGAGGACGGAGCAGTTTCTGTAACGATTCGGAAATAGGAGATAGGAATGATTAGTTCGCCAATCACAAAGCAAACAAATTCTGACGAGTTGGTCAGGAAGCTAGTAGATGACAACATCAAGTTGGTCTACTGGTTCACACATAAATATGGAAAACTCAGGGGGATGACCCATGAGGAATATGAATCAGAAATGCTGATATCTTTGTGGAAGTCTGCTCGTACATTTGATTCTGGAATTACTAGATTTTCAACCTATGCTGCCGGTGGAATGTATCTGCATAGGAAGCAGTTGAAACACTTCATAAAGAGGAGGAATAGGAAGTGCAGCTTCACGATTATAGACAATATTCAAGGTGAACTTTCTGGAGATATAGAGGAGTGCTTCAGCGTTCGTGACAAGAGATCGGTAATAATAAAGTTGATGGAGCCCTTAACAGAATATCAGCGAACAGTGGTTGGATTCATGTGCGATGGCATGAGTCGCAGAGAAATATCCAAGCTGATGGGTAAACCAATCGGAACCACTTCTGATTGTTACAGGAGTGCTATAAGGAGGATGCGTAAGTACGCAGAGGAAAGGGGAATGGAATGCCCACTGTAGATGATGATATCAAGCTGGCTGAGCTATTTTCCAAATCCGTTGTGGATGCTGGAAAGTTGTACCAAGAGCTTAGTCCAGATTCCAAAAAGATTCTGGTCGAGGCATTCGCTGAAGCTCTGTACTACATGGATAAGCAGACTCAATTGGAAACTAGGATAAGGAGGATTTTAGATGAGCAGTGATCCGATCAATCCGGTTAATCCGGCCCATTACCTTCCAAAATGCAATGATGGCGTATCGTG
>Ga0255186_1000231_pt1 | contig 8938 bp, 4 predicted proteins | sample Miss_Cont_RepC_0_FD_183635 | JGI IMG/M metagenome (GOLD analysis project Ga0255186, IMG submission 183635) | Freshwater microbial communities from Mississippi River, Louisiana, United States - Miss_Cont_RepC_0h | ecosystem: Environmental > Aquatic > Freshwater > River | place: USA: Louisiana...
CTTTTCGAGACGCTCAAGCTGCGAGAACCCGACAGTCTGTGTGGCAAAATTGACGACACTTTTCACTTTCAGCTCGATCGGTTCCGCATACGGATACAAACGCGCGAGCTGCTCTATCTCCGTCACGATCGTCTCACCAGGCTTCACGCGCTTTATCTGCTCTTTTTCAGGATTGACGACAATGCGGCGCAAAACGCCATCACGCATATAGAAGACACGATGTGCATACGGGAGGTATTTAGCATCGTGTGTAACGAGGATGACCGACTTACGGTCTTTGGAGTTGATCGTCTCCAAGCTGTCCATAACGTGCTCAGCAGAAATCGAGTCGAGGTTACCGACCGGTTCGTCGGCAAGAAGGATCTCAGGGTCGTTAATGAGAGCTCGTGCAACGGCTACGCGCTGCTGCTGACCACCAGAGAGCCAGGTGGGAAGCTTTTTCGCTATTTGCTCGCTTATGCCGAATCGCTGTAAGAGCTCAAGCGCACGCTCAGCTCGCTCGCGCGGTGGTGTTCCCAAAAATATGCGCGGGAGCGCGACATTATCGAGTACGGAAATAGACGAGATGAGATTGAATTGCTGGTACACGATGCCAATGGTGGATTGCTGATACCGGTTCATCTCCAGGGGCGTATATGCGTAGATATCCTCCCCGCGAACATACATATGACCATCGCTCGGTATGATGCCTCCAAGAATCGTATAGAGAAGAGTCGATTTCCCGCAGCCAGAAGGACCGAAGAGAATGATGTATTCGCGCGGGTGGATCTCGACGTTAATACTCTTAAGCGCGTTGAACTCGTTAGACTTACCCTTGTTATAGGTAATCACCATGTTATCCGTCTGTACCGCGTAGTTCGCCATATTATCCCGCAATATTCTTCACCCATCCGAAGGTGCCCTCGAAGTTCTCAAGGATGATATCAATGATGTTTTTCTCTTTGACCGGGGTGATGAGAACGAAATCCTCAGAGCGAGACTCGTTGAGAGATTCATCCTTACAGATCATCCAGAACTTATAGACCGTCGCCGGCGCGAAGCCGACGATGACCTGTGTGTGGGAGGTTGTCGGATTCGGTTCAGGAAGCATCGACTCCCCCGTCTCCCCCTCCGGCAATACCAAACCCTGCGTATAAAATACCTGGCACATGGCAGGCTCGTCCGTCTCCCACGACATGATGGTTTGGATCTTTGTGTCTTCACCCGGGAACAGCGTTGACTCGTTATTGACTTTAGATATTTCTGGCGCAATGACATCACGCACCGTAACGAACGAGAATGGATCACTGGTCACGTTCTCCCCGCCTTCGTTCGTCGCGATAATGACCCCCGTATAGCGTGTTCCGAATTCGAGCCCCGCAAGCTGGAGCGACTGATTCGTTGCATACACCGGAATACCTGCCGACTTGGTGACATTGGTGCGCATGTTCTTATACTCGATAACTCCCTTTGCTTTCACGCCGCCCGTAGACCAATTTACCACCGCTGAATTCTCCTGAACGCGCGTCACCGATACGTTCTGCACGCGCGGCAGCAGTGAGCGTGTTTTGAATGTGTCATCAAGTGTTTCTGCCGAGAGTCCGAGTGAATCTTCAGAAACAACCTTAAAGTGGTAGGTCGTTGAAGGATCAAGCCCGATGACATTCACGGTATGCCTCGTTACCGTCTCATTAGGGTCTCCCTGAACGATAGTGTAGGGGTCACTACTATCAGGATTGAACTCGGAATCCGGTGCGAGATAAACCATCGAACTCGACTCGCGGTCGGTCGTCCAGGAAATTTCGGCACTCGTAGTATCCGCGACGATCTTTGTCGCGCCAAGGATGACCGGCGGCTTGAGGACATCTTGGGCCACCTGTTTTACCTTCTCCGCAATGGTGACGACCGCTTGAGGGTCGGTTACCTGACTCAAATCATCGAGAATGCGTTCTGTGAGCGCTTTTTGCTCCTGGTCCTTAATTTTTTCGGTCTGTTTAGAATTATCGCTCCCCGCTGTGGTGAACACATACCCGGCAGTCGAGCTCTTGTTCCCCTCTACATCTGATGAGAGTACGCGGAAGTAGTAGGTCGTCGAGGGGTCGAGATCATCAATGATGAGGCTGTGGTCTTTCTTATTGAAAAGTGGATCGCGCACGACGCCGACCTGAGGATTAAGACCGTAGTTTATGGTCGCATCGGCATTGATGTCCGTCTTCCATTTCACGGTCGCCGACGTGTTAGTGACCTCCGTCACTTCTACCCCGGAAATTTCGACAGCATACGCGCGTACGGCGATAAGCAGTACGCCGCACAGGAGAACATACCCGTATGTACGAAGACGAGTCATGAGAAACATTCTCAGTGTATCATCATTTTTACCTCGCTATTCTTTCGCACCTCCTCTTTTCAACAGCCACAGGATCACAAAGATGATACCAATCGTGATGAGCGCAATATCGATCGCATCAAAGTAGTAGTAGGTCGCGGGTCGCGTACAGGAGAGGTAATCGGCTGAGTTGCCGTCACAATACTTATCGCTCTCGAACCCCAGGAGGCCAGTACAAAAAAGAATAGTGCCGAGAAAGAGCTCGCCCTCGATCCACATCAAGCGCATATTGGTAAAGAACCCTCCGAGCATGCGCTCGAAACCATACCGGAGGACAAGTCGTGTCATCTTTAGGAAGCCTCCACGCGCAGGGCGACGTCGCTCTGGTTCGTATTGAATCTCTTCTTCCATGGAACCGTATTGTACCGTAGACACGCGCTAGAAAACAGTATTCCATGCGTGCATAAGTAGGGATGTTTCCTGTAGTCGATCTAGAGTCTGACCAATAGTGACGTCGAGGTCCTCCAGCTCGTTGTATAAATTCGAACGTCGGTAGAACTGTTCTTCCACCTGGGGAATTTGATCGTTGAGAGCGAGTACATGTTCGCTCGTGAGCTCACCATTGTCTTGAAGAATCTTAGAGAAGATCTCCGCCGTATGGAAGTTGGCACGATAGGATAGTCCTCGAATATCAGCAATGATTTCCGATCTACGCTCGAGCGAACGTATGAGCTCACTCCCGCCCGAGCGGAGGTACTCATCTGTAAACGGGGATTTCTTCTGGATATCCACAATAGCCGCATCAAGCTCCTGTGTCGCCTCCCCTATGCCGTCTATCTGCAGTTCCATAAGTTCGAGAAGGCGAAGACCCTCTTCGGCTCGCTCACGGCGTTGACCTTGAGTAAAACCGGTCGCCAACACTTCGCCAAGAAGGCGGTTCACCCTTTGTCGGACAGGATTATTCTCGGCAGATGGGACATATGCCCGTGTCTCCTGTGCATCAATCAGGCTCTCCAGCTGAGCATATTCGTCAGCTAGTGTGTAGGTCACGACAATGTTATAGGCATACAAACACAGCACAAGAATCGCGCCGAGGGCGACGCTTATGACGGTAAAGATGATGTGTCTTCGTGAGAGTTTCATACGATTATTCTGAGGTTGCTATAAAGGTGTTCGTTCCTTCGTGGAGAACAGCGCCGGTTCCATCGGGAATGTTGATCCCCCAGTACACATCGTCGGTGACAGGTGTCGTTGAAGACGTTGCTTTCGGCAAGTCGACTTCAACCTGTGTCGCGACTCCGGTAAGGAGCTGACAAATGGCGCACGCACCGTACGCAAATGTAGTCGTCGAGAATTTCTGCTCCTGCACATCAATAGTACTTGCGCCACCGATGAGGTCTGTACCTGAGGCAAGAATATCAATGTTGGCATTACCCGTATTTGAAAGTGTCGTCGTCGAGTTGATCGCACCTGAATTCTGTCCAACTTCAAGTGAACCGAAGCTCAGACTATTACCCGTATCAACGTCAATACCGAATACGGTCAGGAGTTCTACAGCTGTTGCCGTCTCGATATCGCTGAGCCCTGATGAGTCTTCGACGTAGATGCGCGATACCCAGTCCTGAGCCGCATAGACGCTTCCGAGGTCGGTCGGCTCTGCAAAATGCTGGATATCGGCACCACAGCGCAAGACACAGCTATTGCCGGAACACTCCGTAAGCGCACATGACGTTGATGCGACTTGATAGCAGTTATTCTCGTCTGCCGTACACATGACACCAACACCAGAGCGGTAGATGGTCGAAGTTGCAAACTCGATGTCGTTATAGCCGTTCAGGTCGGTTACCGTACTCGACGCATAGATGGTGGTCGTGGCTCCCTCGGTAAGCACGATACTTGCGAGATTATTCAGGGTAAAGTCGGTAATGGACGGCGGGAACACAAGCCGAACCTCCGCGACGTCGGTATAGTTATCGAGTTCGATTCCCCCATCGGTGACGCGGAAACAATACGCGCTCTGCGTGGCATTCGTCGTCAACTGGAAGTTATATTCGACTTCGGTCGCGGCGTTGTTCGCGATAGTCGAACTCGATGTCTGATTCGACGGGTCCTCGAGAATTTGCCCTGGCGAAAACGTGTACGAAGCCGGGTACGAGAGGAGTCCTGCAGTCGGACTTTGGTTCGTAAACTGAGTGGACGCCGCCATACAGGCAGGAGCTGCACCACAGCCACCGGTTTCGGTTGGTACATCACTGTAATTTACGTACGGGACAGACTCACAGTTCAGCGCCCCACCTTTTGATGCATACTGGAGACGGAAGAGCTGATTGTAGATCGCTGCCCCCGTATTCTGGATAGAGAAGCGCAGACGCAGGTTCTCTCCCTCGCTCGCACCAGAGAGCGCCTCCCCTTCATCGGTCCGCCACGTTGCCCCGCCGCCTTCTTGCTCCGCACCGAACACATATGACGGGTCGGTGGCGATGTAATCGCGAACACTATAGAAGTCCCAGCCCCCGTGCTGACTCCAGAAAGAGAAACCAACACCACCAGACGTATACGACGCATCAGAGTCTGAGACACTCGCGAACACTGAGCCGTTCGCATCGTACACGGTAACATTTATCGAATTATCCGTGAGCCAATCGACTTCGACTTCGTACCATCCCGTTGTCCAGGTGACCGTCGTAGACGCGAGTTCCGTACCACTACCATCGTTTGAGGTGACGTTCTCGACGAGCGCGAGCATGTCGAGCGGATACTGGCCCATACAGACGGCATAGTTTTGTCCGGAAGTCACCTGCTGAGCGAAGAGTGTACAAGGGTCGTCGTCATTCTGAGTTGCATCAATGTACTGGAAGAAGCGAATGGTATCTCCTTGCGCAGTAAGTGATCCTGTCTGTCGAATACCGCCCGTCGTCTGAGAGTCAACGTTCGCCCCCGCATCAAGTCCGTATGTTCCCGTGTAATTGAATGCCGTATCGACATCGAAGAGACTCGTATTCCCGGAATATTCTGCAATATTGTCGTCTTCGAAATCGTCGAAGAAGGTAAAGGTGGCACTGCCATCTGCAGCGGAGGATGCGCCATTGTTACCGTAGTACATGTAGATTATTGCTGAATCCGACGCAGGTAGCGAGGGCACCTCGACCCATACCGTCGAAGAAGCAGAAGCGATCGATTCTTCGACCCAGTAGCTTATCGATGTCGTGCCCGTCGAATCAGTGAAGCGCAGATCATCGAAATCTGACTGCATATCTCCGTCGTAGTCCACGACGATCTTTACGGAGATATTCGTATGTGATGAAGCCGCATTGTTTTCAATGGCAATCCGCTTGCGCTTTGTCCACGATACGTTGTACCACTCATCCGCCGGTACACCCTCGCCACCATCATCGTTGCGCCAACGGAATCCTTCCTGCGAAACGAAGAGACAGGAACTGTCGCTCCAACGGATCGCTCCACAGGCATCGCCTCCGTCGTTGTCGAACGCTTCACCGTCGTAATTCCCTGTCGATTGCGAGAAAGTCCATGCGCTTATCGGAGAGCCAGTTCGGGTGACGTTGTACCCGCTGGTGACACCCGTCGAGGTGGCGAACCTGACATTCGAGACCGTCAGGCTCGCATTCGCTTCTATCGCGGATGCCGACAGTGTCATCATAGACGCGCCTGAGAGCACATCCAGTTCGAAGTCACCGTTAGCGAGCGATGATATCGTCGGTGAACCGGAGATGGCAAGGCCGCTCGCGTCAAGATTGCGGAATTGGTAATAACTGGCATTGACGGTTCCTCCTGTCACCGCGAACGCATAGTGTCCGGTTCCCTGTACCGCAATAGACGATGTCGCGGCGGCGGTGCCAACCATATTGAGCGTCCCGCCTGAAAGCGTAACGGATGAGCTCGATGCTATACGTACATCGACTTGGCGCGAGCTGCCACCGAGCGCCGTTCCATCGAAGTCGGTCGCATAACTCCAATACTCCGCACCGCTCGGGATTGCGAAGTCACCCCAAATGTAGGCATCTCCATCCACTTGCGCATGATCTTGAGAGTAGAGCGATCCGGTTGCATCTACCGTCGTCGTTGCTGCGGAAGAGTTCCACATGCGCAGATCCGCATTCGCGCCTATTTTCAGCGTCCCATACGTATCACCGCCTGCCGTCTTCGTGTTGAGTGTGTATGCGGAAGAGGAATTGAGGTACACCGTCGTCGTTGCCCAGGTCGTCGCCGATCCCCCGACAACATTTCTGAACGTTCCCCCGATCTCGAGCAATGCGTTCTCCTGGAGCACAAAACTTGTCCCCGCGTTGAGCGAGAAATTATTCGTCGTCGTTGCGTGTGAGGTCATCGTCCATCCGCCTCCCGCACCCTGGAACAGAAGATTGTAGAAGTGGGACGTGCTCGGTGTCACCGTCCTTCCGGTTGTCGTCGCAAAGAGGTACACCGTACCACCGTTACTATTGAAGGTCCCGCCGTTTACGAACGATGCGCCGATTGCAAAGATACCTGTTGGCAAAGTTGTCGAGCCATTTTGAATCGTAAAGTTCCCCGTGGTCGTTGCGTTCGTATCGGCAAACGTCCACTCGCCGCCGCTTCCATTAAAGAGGAGGTGGTAGAAGCTCGATCCGCTCGCGCGAACCGCGCGCCCGCCCGTGACTGACGTGAAGCGGATGGTGCCCGTATTATTCGCAAACGTACCGGTGTTCTCAAACGACCCTCCGACCGCGAGCGTGCCGAGCGGTAGGGTGACCGTGCCCTGGGTAATGTTGAAATTATTCGAGGAAGTGGCATTGGTGTCGACAAATGACCACGCGCCTCCTGAGCCATTGAAAGCGATATTTCTAAAGTCTGAACCGTTCGCGCGCACACTCTTACCGCTTGCGGTTGCCGTAAGAACGAGCGCACCGTTGTTATGCATGAAGGTTCCGCCCGTATTCTGGAATGAGCCACCAACTGTCGTTGTTGCCGATGAGAGCGTCACGGTGCCCTGAGAGATCGTAAAGTCGTTCGAAGAGGTCGCACTTCCGGAGAACGCCCAGTTTCCGTTGAGTCCATTAAATACCGTATTGTAGAGACTCGATCCGTTAAGCGTTATCGTCTTTCCTGTCGTTGTTGCGGTAAAGGTGAAGGTCGAGTTCGCGCTGGTGAGTGTTGCACTTGTTCCCACCACCAGACTTCCACCAAGTGTGTGAGACTGCGTGCTCGCGGCCGTAAACGTCGCTCCAGTGCGTAGTTCAAGCGATCCGTCCCAGGGATTTCCCGATCCTCCCGAATCAATGGTTACGTCTCCAGCTGGTGCGAATGTCTTACTGTTCCACACGATGAGTTTGTGTTCCGCAGGAATGGAGAGCGTGTCTGAGCCGGCGTCAACAGCAGTAAACGGAATATCGTCATCATCGCTCGAATCGTAGATTGCCATATCAGCAATCGTAATTGGCGACGTATCTTCATGACGAACGATAACGCGGCCTTCGTAGAGGTGCATGTCGCCAATATTCGTGACAGGATCTATGGTCACATTCGCCGCACGGCGCACACCCGTCCCATCAAGAAACACCGTGATGGTGTCACCTGGGTTGTAGAAGATACCCGAAACCTGATAATACCCTGTGCCCGCAGCGCATGATGCCGTTTGCGGATTTGCCCCCTCGACCAGTAAGCGGACGACTTGCGTCGAACCATTACAAAGCGTGCTTACTGTTGAGCCTTCGTCTGAATAGACATTGCCCGAAATCGTGATATCGGACGCACTATCGTCCCACCGAATATAGCCAGGGTCGCCGCCCGGATCCGAGTTGTACGCCTCGCCACCATAATTGCCGTAATGTAGATTGAATTTCCACGAGCTAGCTGTCGAACCCGTCGCGACGACGTTATAACCCGACACCACTCCTGTTGAGGTCGCAAATGAATTTCTCGTAAATATCTTAAGCGGATTCGCGTCGATTACTGACCCAGCGACGGTCATCGTCGTCCCGCCGGAAATCGCTAATTCGAAGTCGCCGCTCGAAAGCGACGTGACCGTCGGAGATCCTGAGATCGACAATCCGTTCGCGTCTGTGTTTCGAACACTATAGTATTGCGCATTGAAGGTCCCGCCGCTCACACTGAATGAATATGCTCCAGAACCTTGCACCGCGATGGTTGTGGTTGCCGTGGAGGTGCCGATGATATCAAAGACACCGCCCGAGAATGTGAGGGACGAGCTAGATGCGATGCGGACATCAACTTGACGCTCAGATCCTCCGGAAAGCGATGTTCCATCGAAATCAGTGGCATAGCTCCAGTACTCACTACCGCTTGAGCGGACATATTGACCCCAGATTGAAAGATCACCGTTCACACCGGCATGATCCTGCGAGTAGAGCGACCCCGTTGCGTTCACGGACGTAGTGACTGCTGATGAGTTCCACATGTTCACGTCGGTATTCGCACCCACCTGGAGCGTCTCGTACGTATCGCCACTTGCTGTTTTCGTGTTGATTGCAAAGCTCGTTCCCGAATTGAGAAGGAGTGTCGTCCCCGACCATTCGGTCGCAGTGCCTCCAACCGCGTTCGAGAACGAGCCTCCTACCTCGAGCGTACTCCCTGAGGAGAGGCTGAAGCTTGTTGCATTTGTAAGAGAGAAGTTTCAGC
>Ga0255186_1000233_pt1 | contig 8913 bp, 9 predicted proteins | sample Miss_Cont_RepC_0_FD_183635 | JGI IMG/M metagenome (GOLD analysis project Ga0255186, IMG submission 183635) | Freshwater microbial communities from Mississippi River, Louisiana, United States - Miss_Cont_RepC_0h | ecosystem: Environmental > Aquatic > Freshwater > River | place: USA: Louisiana...
TCTCCATATTGAAGAGGGTTTTAATTTTTTAGGTTTTAATATTAGGCATTACAAAACAAAGTCCAAAAAGAAAGGAGTAACATTTTTATGTAAGCCATCTAAGGAAAGTGTGAAATCATTTAAAAAGAGAATAACACTTGAATGGAAAAAAGGCTCATCATGGACAACTGAAAGAATAATTGCCAATCTAAATTCTAAATTGATAGGATGGGGTAATTATTTTAATTCAGGGGTTTCGGGAAAAGCCTTTCATGCATTAGATAGTTGGATGTGGACAAAACAATTAGCATTTGTTAAAAGAAGACATCCTAAAAAATCTATGCATTGGCTTAAAGAAAAGTATTGGGGTAAGGTTAAAGGGCGAAATGATCGTTGGGTTTTTATGGACAAAAATAGCGATCGATTTCTACATAAACTATCGTGGATTCCAGTCAGAAGACATGTAATAGTTAAGGGACGTTCATCTGTTGATGATCCTACACTTAGAGAATATTGGAATAAACGCCAAGCTCATAGTGGTAATTCTTTGATAAAAACCAGACAAATTCTCTGGCGTAAACAAAAAGGATTATGCCTTATCTGTAAAGATAATATAGATAACGGTGAAGATATTAATGTACACCATATAAAACCCAAACAATATGGAGGTAACCACTGTATCAACAATTTGGTAATGTTGCATGTTAACTGCCATAGACAATTACATAGCAAACATAGCTCATTGATTACAGATGTTAGCAAACTGCTTGAGCCGTGTGCTGGGTAACTAGCTTGCACGGTTCTTAGGGGGGAAAGGTACATACTTATGTACCCGACCTACCCGATTGAACAAATTCTTCCTAATTAACAAATTATAAATGATATATGACTAACACACAAACTAAAACGTCTGCACAACCAAATAGCACTAAAGGTCAAAAAATAAAAACCCCTCCTTACAGCACCGCTGAACAAAAAGCTTTGCATGATATTTTACAAAAAGCTTATCCCGTCATTGATTCTAAAAATCTCAAACCTTTAGCCATTGGAATTTTTAAAGAACTGCAAGAAAAAAGCGGTCTTGAAAAAAAGAGACTAGAAGCCTTTTTTAATTGGTATTGCGGTCCAAAATATCAAAGTATCTTAAAAGCAGGAGAACCTAGGTATAATCTAAACAATGAAATAGTAGGTGAAGTCACTCTAGAAGAAGAAACTCACGCTACAAACCAATTGGAAAAAAGAAATTTGAATTTTGTCATTGATAGATTGTTTGTTATATTGGTAGCTAAAGGAGAAACGGAAAAACTTCAAAAGCTTTTTCAAGCAGGTTTTAAACCTTCAAACAAAGTTGACTTAATTAACTTAGCCAAAAAACTAACAACCAAAAGTGATGATGTTCTAAATATATTATCTAAATATAATTTAGGATAAAAAAGTCTGTCTATCTAAAAATTATAATAGTTTGATATCCGTAGCGTAAAACCTAAAACCTTTTTTATTCCTTACAAAACTGACTTTATTATCCTTATTTAGTTCGTCTAAACCACATTCTTTTAAATTGTTTACATGCACAAAGACATCAGTACCAGTCTCATCATCCACTATAAAACCATATCCACCAGCAAGAGAATAGAACTTCACAATACCAGTCCTTAGCCCATTACAATCCGTCATAGAGAAACTCTTTAAAAATTAGAAAAAATCAAATGAGTATTTTAATACACTCAAGAGATATCGCAATTATAAATCGTATATTCTCCTTGTTTTGATTCTTTGAAAATAAAGAACCTATACCGAATCATATAACAGAGCTATTTTTAATCCTCGGTCTAGCTTTGGATAAAAAGAACTCGTACCACCACTGTTAGAACTAATTCTTATACACTCTTTTTGCACCTCAATAATTCTCTCTGTTGGTTTTAGTAATAACAAAAAACCCATTTGATCAAAGCTATTACACGGATTATTAACGCCACATCCGTATATATCATAAATAGACCAATCATAAGCTATAATTTCCTTTAACAATCGAAAATCTTCAGCATAAAGAACATTACAAGCTCTTTGTATGTTAAACCATGAATCTATAGGAATATTGCTAGGTCTTTTTATATTACGAAGCTTAACAACGGCTTCTGCCCATTTAAGTGGCAAACCTATATCACTCGCTAATATACAAGTCCTTTCTTCAATAAGCTCAAGAGACTCTTGAATAACTTCTTGTTCTTTCCTCTCGGTAGAGTAATTTAAAACAACAGCTTTACGTTTGTATTTTGGAGCTACTAGCTTTTGATTAGTATTAGCCGACTCTTGCCAATACTGATCAAAGCTCTTTAAAAGTAACGACATTACTCATTCTCATCAAAATTATCCATGTTGTTAAACGCAGAAGCGGGAACTATGATAAAACTATGTGAGTTTTCTTTTGCAGGGCGTCTCATTTGCACATACCTCCCATTATCTCCTTTTAAAATAAAACCATTTTCAACCAACAGGGGATAAAAGACTTTTTTGTCCTGACCTTTTATTATTTCTCTATCAAACACAGCTTTATTTATCCAGAATTCGGACAAAATAGATTCTATTTTTCCATCTTCAAGCGTGGTTTTTTCTGTTTTCCAATAACCAGCTTTATCTTTTGGTAGGTTAAGTCTTTCGTCTTCTGTTGGATAAGCATTTTGGAATCTTGAATATTGGTTTTCTATACATAGCTTATGTATGTTAGCAATTATAACCTTAAGTTCATGAGGAGTATCGCCGCCAAACCTTTCTAACCAGTTTATAAACATATCATCTACGCACTCTTCTATTTCTTTAATAGAATGAGGGATAATACCGAGTTCAACGGCAATAACACCGCTAGCAAAGATCGTTGAAAACCTTTTTGCCATTCTTGCTAGTTCTACGCCTTCATTGCCGTTGAGCTTACGTTGTAGCCACTGGGCTTTTATCTTTTTTAAATCTTTTTTATATTCATCAACTTTAGGAACTAGTATTTTTAAATAACTATCAATAACTACTCCGTAATTTTCTTGGGCATGAGTTTTTAAGTATTCGGCTTGAGCCTTTCCGTCTTCAAACCTAATACCAGTATCGGGATTGATATTTAAAACATCAAAAGTATTTAACCCCTTACCTCTATCGGCATCAAGTTCAGCCATTCTCATGAATAGACCGCCCTTAACCTGTATTCTTTTTTCTGCAAGCTTAGCCTCTAGTCCAATTTCTCCAGTGCTTTGAGCAAGTACAGTAAAGTAGGTGGTTTCTTTTGCATTACCATTTGTGTCCGCTCTGCTTTTTGTTACTCCGTTGGCTAACATATAGATTATTTTAAACAGGTCTTCTGCATCAACTTCACCCATTTCATCAAGAAACATAACCCCGTCATTTGAGTTTTTACATATACCCTCAAGTGAGTTATGAGTAGACCTAAAAGAACCTAAATTCTCATGACCCCACACTGATTTAGATACTTCCAAGATCGTGCTTTTTCCTATAGAAGAACTCCCGACATAATGAACAAAGCCACCTTCTTCATCTAGTAATTTTAAGGCTATAGGCGTAAGGGATACTAAGATAGAAAAACTATGCAAGTGATTACCTCTGCACACCTCTCCGACTGTACGTTTCCACTCTTCTAGCGTGCCTTTTTTCTTTAGAATACGAACAGCTCGACCTTTTTGCTGAAGTATATACTCAACCGACTTTTTATCGGCTGAACTATAACAATTACGTGGTTCATCAACAAAAGGTAACATATAAGTCTTATTATCAGCTTGCCAACCCACCATATTGACACCTATTGCTTGAATTTCTGGCTTAAACTCGTTTAAATACTCATTTATCAGGTTGAAGTTCTTTTTATCTAAGCCTTTTAATTGCAGTCCTTGGTCTTGTAGAATTTCAACCGCTCCCTTTTCTCCGAGCCAGTCAGTACGCTTTAAAAAAGTCTGTCTATCTACATTATCTATATCTTTAAACTTTACCAGCATTCCCCAGCTATTATCATTATCTCTTACTCTATGAGTCGGCTTAAGATAACCGCACAAAGGTCTCCATGCTTCTTTTGCCGCCACAACATAGTCATTTTCTCCATAACGAGGATCGTTAGCTAAGTCTTGAGGCGTAGCCTGTATGAAATACTGAATATACAAACCTGTGTAAGTTAGTTTGTAAGTTTTGCTACCAAACTCATGCAGTTCTTCATTTTGTCTTAACTCATCTCTGATTATTATTTGTTCTCTTCTTTCTTTAAAGAAAGGTTGAAATTGCTTATCAGCTATAGCCTGTTGTATTAATTCAGCCGTCCAGCCTTCTTCCAAACTATCGGCTAAATCGTAGCCGTGAGGTAAAGGAGTAGTTCTTTTGCTATAAATTCCATCTTTTACAACGTAGTTACCTAATTTAAGAGGTTCTAATATCTTGATGCTATTAACTGTTTCTTTTGTAAGTCTCTTAATTACTTGCTCTAAATATTGCCCCCCAGCTTTCCCCTCATCTGGAGAAATAATAACATTTCTACCTCGTAGCCAATGCCATTCAGTTTGCTTAACTGCCTGCGCTCCACCGCTAGAAGTAGTAGCCACAAATTCGGGAAAAAGTAGTTTTGCAGCTTCTGCCGATTTTTCACCCTCAACTATTAATACAGTTGCGTCTTTACGCTCTAGTATTTGTGGTAAATTATAAAGAGGTCTCGAGTTCTGTGGTTTTGTACCGAAAAATTTAGATACCCATTTTTTCTCTTTAAAATCATAAATATAAGGCCTAACCCCCTTCTTAGTTTCTCCTTCTTCTGTTTGCACGTCCCAACGGACTATATAGCCAACAGTTACCCCTAAAGAGTTTTTGTAAGGAAAGAAAGCCGAAGGAAACCCCTTAAAAGTTCTTTCATTGTGGTAACCAGTATCGGCAGCAGTAATAGCAGGCGGCTCTTGTGCCGATAATTCCTCTGTTGGTTCTCTTTCTTCAGTTAACGCTGTTATCTCATCTAAGATTTCTAGGGATATTGGTGGGGGTTCTTCTATAGACTCTTGGTTTATTTTCATATTGTCCTCCTTGAGGTGTTGACTCGCATTATTTTGCGATGTTGAATATTCTGTTATTGTTTGGGAATGTGTTTTGTTATGACGTGGTACTCCTATGTGATGGCAAGCTTCTAGTGGAGTTATATTTTTGATATAAGCAGTAAGTCCTATTAGGTCATTACCTGCTTTATCAGTAGCAAAATCCGCCCATTTTCCACTAGTTCCGTTAATAGAAAAAGAGCTGGGTGTCGTATCGTTTCTTGTGGGATTTAATACTACATACTCGTTGTTTTGCCATCTGCCGCCAGGGAGTATACTTTGAATATAATTCTTATACCCTTGCTGCCTTAATAACTGATGAGCTTCGGCAAAATAGTCTCTTTTATAATTTTGAATAGACACAAATTTTTAACTCCATATTTAAATTTATAGAGTTCAAAAACCTAGTTATGAAACAAAGAGAGAAGGTAAAATTTATACAAAAATTATTGGCTAGAATAATTTGAGGGTTGACTTTTTATTCATCAGTTGTATAAACTCGTACTTGATTAAAACAAAAAACACGCCGTTCTTCGTTTCTAATCGTACTAACTTCGTATCTATCGTTCATAACTTTTGTCGGTTTCTGAACTCTTGGTCTGGTTATTTGAGTCATTCAAATAACCTCCTCGACCAAAATACTATATATCTTTATAAATCACAAACAAATTAACGTTATTCTTAGCGTTATACAGAGCTTATTTTCTCTTTTTCGTGCAATCTTCATAAATCACAAACTTACTCTTGTAAAGCGATGCTAGACACGCATACCAGATATAACAAATTCTCGTTGAATACTCGTATTATTAATGATAAATTTTAATAGCTATCGGTGCTTTACCACATCGTTACAAAACATCTAAAACCTAGTTTATGCTGGGGGTCTATTGTTATAAGTACCCTCAGGGTATGAAGTTCAATAGGGGTTGTTTTTACGACTTGGTAAAACCCCTGGCACCTTATTAAATAACTAGGTGTATATCCCATGAAATATTTTAATGACGAATTAGATAGGCGAAAGTTTAGCTCTATTGCTTATTACGCTTATTGCACAGTACATGATCTTAATGAGTTATTAGTTACAGAAACAAATAACAGTTACATTATTGTTGAGTTTGATATGTTGAAAGAACTATATAAAACTGCTAATAGTTTAATGAAGGACAAATGGTATGATAAAGCTAATTATCTAAAGCTTACATACTAAATATAATATTAATTTAACAAAAAATGAGGTTTTTTATGGCTAAAAATAATTGGATAACAATACAACCTAAAAGTTTTTTTCCTAGTGGTACTCAAGGAGGTGGTTATAGTACAAGCGGAACTTCTGGCGGTAGTTCTTCTGTAGGTAGTTATAGCAGTGATTTTCTGTCAAGTTATAGTGGTTATGGCAACTCTCAAGGACTTGGTAAATTATATACACCAGAAGAAGTACTAGGTATGTCTGGTCATACAGCTAAGAACCCTTATGGTGATAGTCAAACTATAGACCAAATCATTGAGCATTGTAATACAAAATCTGGACAAGCTTGGGGCAGTAACGCTATTTTATGCGGAGAAGGGGAAGGTTATAAAAAAGCTATCAATTTAGGTAGAACTGATATGCATGATAGAGACTCAGCTAATTTATTTTATACTCTTAGAAACTATAACTTTAAATTAGAAATACTTAACTTATCTAATAATAGAATTGGAGATCAAGGAGTTGAGTCTATGATATACGGCATTACTGGTTTACAATATCAAACTTTGTATAGCGCAGAAAACGGATGGAAACCTTACCAAAGTCATTTAAAAACTGTACAACTCATCACAAATATCAATTTAAGTAATAACCAAATAGGTGATAAAGGAGCCGAGCTTCTCGCTTACTATCTAGCGAAAGGAGATCTTCCTAGCTTAAAGTCTCTTGATGTATCTGGTAATTATATTACTCCTACTGGCGAAGGTTACTTTGCTAAGGCTTTAACTGAGGTAAAAGTAACAAGTATTTCAATTATTCTAACTGTAAAATCTACTTTAAAAGAAATAGCTAATTTTCTTAAAACAGGATTTAACTACTATGCTAAGGAATTTCATATAGAACAAATAGCTACTGATGCTGAGTCTCATAAATACATTACAGATTGCCAAAAAACAGTTATGAACGCTGTTTTAGGAGGTGTCGCTGGACTTACAAAGTGTTATGAGATTAGTAAAGATCCACGTTTTTTATTCTTTTGTACAGCTAAGGAAATAGGAACATCTTTATTACAACCAGAAACTCTCAACTGTCTTACTGATATTCACAAATTTTTTGAGAAAGAAATTACTTCTCTTACTGGAGAGTCTAGCGATCAAGATATTCATCATCAAGATTGTACTATTTTTTAATTATGATCAAAATTTTATATGATTCATTAACAAAAAAGTATTTCCAGTTCTCTGGTAGAGCTAGTAGAAAAGAGTATTGGATTTTGTATTTATTCACTTTTTGTATTACTTATTCATTAGTTTTTTTTAAATCCAATCAGTTTGTAATGTTAGCATTATTTCTAATTTTTTGTATACCTTATATTACTGTATCTATAAGAAGATTGCATGATTTGAATTTAAATGGTTTTTTGGAGTTACTAATTCTAATACTTATGTATATTTTTTTACTTATAAAATTTACTCAATTAGCTAATATTATATCTCTTTTTTATGGTTTTATATTAGGAATTGTTAAGGGAACTCCTACTACCAATAAGTACGGAGAACCTCCTTTAAATTAAAACTAAATTATTATGATACAGAGAGTTTTGTCTGTGTGTTTATTGGTACTAATAACCAATATAATATGGACTGGTATTATTGATATGAGAAAAATCTATCATCATTTTCAAAAAGCTTATTTTGCAAAACAATTTTAACTTTTTATTTTACCAACAAATGCAAACTAACTCAAATACAGAACGTCTTGTTATTCAAGAGGTAACCAACAAGGAAGAACCCTCTCAAAACGAACAGCTACAAATAAAGGCTGCTATTTGGCAAAGGATAGCTACTTATTTGAATGCATCTAAAACTTAAAGCGTAACTAGTTTATGATCGTTAACAACAGAAAAACAGGTGTAGTTAAATATTTTCTGGTAGATAAGAATTATGGTTTTATTACGGCTGATGATGGAAGCGGTGATACCTTTGTTTATATTAGTAACGTAAGAAAAGCTGGCTTAGAAAAGTTAGTTGAAGGTCAGAAGATTAGCTATAAGGTTAAGCTGGATAAGAAGCGTAATAATTACAAAGCTACTAAACTTGAGTTGCTTGATTAGTCCAAAAAGTATTCATCGTATCAAATAACACTATTTATCAAGTTTTGCCTATAAATTGCCTATTATTTAATGGTAAAAACTTAAAAGCGTCTTTTTATAGTGTAGGTAAATTACCTTTTTATAAGACAGAAAAACTCCTTTTTAATAGAATACTGGAACTCGTAGAGGGCGTAATCTCTTATAGGGGTTTTGGAGTATGGTTATTAGCTAAAACTCATTCAAAATACATTTTACCTATATTTCCTTTGCTACTTATAGGCAAAAACTCGCATTTCTTTTTATAATAACTTGAGATAAAACCCCTGTAGTGGTTTTGGATTCAAAGTATTATTTGATCTTTCTATATTAGCGTACGGTTTCTGGTTTTATTTCTTCGTCATTATTAATCATTTTAAGGATCATTATTGGTAAAGTAGCTGCAAAAGACTACAAACCCTAATTATTATATGGTATTGGGGTAGAAATAACCAACAGGAGAAGGAAGGTTTTTGCTTAGTATTTTTCTCTATATTATCTCTGTATCCCTTATTCTATATAGTGTTTACATGTTTACATATTTCTTTAGTTTAATA
>Ga0255186_1000234_pt1 | contig 8904 bp, 10 predicted proteins | sample Miss_Cont_RepC_0_FD_183635 | JGI IMG/M metagenome (GOLD analysis project Ga0255186, IMG submission 183635) | Freshwater microbial communities from Mississippi River, Louisiana, United States - Miss_Cont_RepC_0h | ecosystem: Environmental > Aquatic > Freshwater > River | place: USA: Louisiana...
CTATACTAAAAAATATAGTATCTAACGATATATCTATCAATGTTTCCATACCATACATATTATCTCCAACACTCGCTTGAAACAATTCCCAAAAAGTGTGTATACTTAACGCTTGATAAATATTAAAATTAAAAAGTCCTAGTCCTATAAAGATTCCAGATAACATATGTATAAAACTCCAACCATTAATGTCTGCTGGACCAACAGAAATTATTCTTCTCCCTAAAAAATCTCTGATATTATTTGGAAGATATGCATCAGAGATTCTTTTACCGATAGTATCTCTATCTTCATTTATTTTGGAAGGATTTAATATTATAAATGTTATCAATATAAATAATAATATACCTAAAATTATTTTGTCTTTTGAGTCTTTCATTAATAATTAAAAATAAATAAATTAAAATATAATTTTATCTCCATAGATAGATCTTAATCTCGCTTTCTCAGTTTCTGGTAAAGGATTGTCTTCAAGATCAAGTATTTGTAAATTAGGAAGGTTAAGATCTGGAAGTTCAGTTAAATCATTACTATCAATAAAAAGATATTGTAGATTTGGCAAATTTAATGTTGGAAATTCTGTTAACTGATTATTACCGAGATTAAGTCGTTTTAAATTGGGGAGATTAAGATTCGGGAATACTTTACCAGAAACTGAGAAAGAGAGATTAAGTGAACTCAATTGATCTAATTGTTCTATTGTGTAATATCTAGGAAACGTTATTTCTCTTAACCATACTCTTAACTCTTCTAATTCTTGTCGTTTTTTCTCAATTATCGGCATCATAATGTTTCTCATATTTTTATCTGTTAAAGATAATGCTATCATATCTCTCAAAGTTAAATTTTTAGAGATCAATCCAATGGTATGAGGATTAAAATTAGCTTTTTTACTTAAATCTATTTTATTGATCTTAGCCAGATTGTAGAAAGCATTATAAAGATCCATTAATAATTAAAAATAAATTTAATTATTAAAAAAAAGGAAAATTAAAATTTTTATAAACGATTTAACATTGCAATCAAGAATTTCGGCGGAGTTGTTTTAACGATATTTTTAACCGATTCCAAACGCACAATATTATTCTCCCGATCTTCATTATACCATGTATGGCAACGCATTAGAGTAACATGTTCTTCCTTCGGCATCTGCTGTTTCGATTTCTTAATAAAACGGATAATATAATCTTTGTGTAGTTTCTTGCACAATTCCGTGATCTGATCCTCAACTTTCTTGAAGTCGAATTCTGGATAATTGTCCAATAAAAGTTTAAGAGCATCTGGATCATTAAGATTACGGAGATAACGATTACGGAGGCTCGGTTCATTTCCACGAACCTCTCGAAGTTTTAGATAAAAATCAGACATAATCTTAACTGGAGAATAAGGATTATCCCCAAACAAGATGATCCCTGCCTTATTTGAAATTTTGCTTCGTGCCGACGAATCCATAAATTCTTGTAGATTCATATTTTTAAGATCGATCTTTGTCTTTTGAGTAATCTCGAAAGTTGTAGTATCTCGATGATAGATAGCCACTTCTGGCAAAATAGCCTTAACAACATTAAAAACTGCTCGATTTTTCGGATGTTGAAGAATATAAACATAACAACTATTCTTATCTAAATTCTCTTCGTTCTCCTTAAAAGTCTCAGAGAACATCTCTCCGAATGTAGGACCCATCCAATAACTATTACTAGCATCGATTTTTCGATGAGTGCTAAGAATCCATCGATTGACCCACCAAAATAAACGTAGAACCGTTCCTTCGTAGGCGACAAATGCTTCATAATCCTGAATATTCTCAACATCTTGAAATTGCGACAGACTATATTCTGGGGTGAATCCGAAACTACGACAAACGATATTGTTATCTTGATCGAGGATAATGCCACGAACATGTCCAACGTGCGAAAGGATCTCCTGATCGATCATACCCTGTGAATCGACAACTGTTAGATAATGTAAAAGATAAAGAGTTTGTTCTGAATTCTCGACAAAATCTTTTCCAAGATTTTGTTCTCGTTGTGTGTCCAAAATTCGGACAAATTCTCGATATTTAAGTTCAACACCCAATTTATTTAATTGATTTTCAGTTGCAAATTCACGGTCGAGAAAACGTTGATCTGTTGGGATAACTCGATCATTAGAGATCGAAATAATCTCTTGATTTGAAGTTTCCAGAGTCGTCATTCTGGGTTGAGGTGATTTTTATTTTTTTAAAAAATTAAAAATCAATTTTATTTTAAAAATATTTCATAATTTAACTAATTTCAATTCTCTCTAATTCTTTTGGTTTTATTTTCAAATTATTATAATCTAAAATTTGTTTTAATTCATCAATAACTTCTGAAATTGCTTGGTTTTTAATATCTATACTAATATAGTATACTCCTCCTCCTTTCAAACGATTCAATTGATACCATCGATAATTTTTAGGATCAACTAAATAATAATACTCTGGCGAGTGTATATTAAAACAATTATATATTATCATTTTTTTAATATCCTCAGTATACTTTTTAAAATTATACAATAAAAATTCTTTATATATTTGTTTTTTTTCAAAGTTTTCCTTTTCTAAAATTTGTTTTTTTTCAAAGTTTTTCTTTTCGATCAATTTATCCAAACTCATTAATAATTAAAATTAAATTTTAATTAATTCAATTTAAATTAAATTTAAATTTAGAATCTTACAAGCCTGATTTATCCCTAAAATTTGTCTTCTAACATCATCTTTTGCATTATGAGCGTCGCCATCTATGATTATATTTTTTAGATCGATACTTGCAAGATGATAAACTGTTCTTGTATCTCTCGTATCCCAAAATCTCCATGGAATATTAAGATTTAAGACATTAAACGCATGTTCCAATATCGGTATATCAAATTCTTTTCCATGAGACCATATATAATAAGGAGGTTTCTGTTTTTGAACAAATTTATTAAATTCTTTCATCGCTTCTAATAATTTTAAACTTCCAGAGAATGCTTCTTTTCTTACCGATTCGTCTTGTCGTGACCACCATAATATAGTTGCTGGATCTGTATCAAATTTAGAAGGATAATTATTGTAATCTGTCGAATCTATTTTTAGATAGATTGAGTCTTCTGTTGTGCTACAAAAAGTAAAAACTCTTGCTGCTAAAGTTAAAATAAGAGCATTTTTTTTAGTGCTTAAAGTCTCAATATCAACCATAATATGAGTCATTTTAGACTATTTATACTTATACTTTAAAACTTAAATTTTAAACTATAAATAAATTATTTTAAATTATTAATGGATCATTTATCAGTTTTACAATCTAAAGGAATTCTTAAAAATGCCAATAGTTATATCCTGACTAATAAGGAAAAAAAAGAATTGATAGACTCTTTCTACAATTTGGCTAAAATCAATAAAATTGACCTTCCTAAAAAACCCAATTTTAATCCTCACACTATTGGATTAGTCTCTAAAAATTTAACTTTGAAAGATATGATTAATCTTTCTTTAACAGATAAAAAGATGAGAGAAACCATGACACCAATAATTGAGAATAAAAAGAATGAATTACGAGAGCTAACAGCGTGGTTAAGTAATTTACCAGAAGAATCTCAAAATTATACTATAGAACAATTGGATCAATTGACAGAACTTCATCTTAATGATTATAACTTAACAAAAATTCCAACATTTAATCTTCCTAATCTACAACTTATCTCTTTCGATAATAATCAATTAACATCAATTCCTTCTCTTAATTTTCCTAATCTAAAAGAACTCCGTCTCCGTAATAATAGATTTAAAAAATTCCCAATAATGAATTTCCCTAAATTAGAAAGCTTATGGCTAAACGATAATCAGTTAACATCTATTCCGTCTCTTAATCTTCCTAATCTAAAAGAATTTTTAATCCATCGTAATAAATTAAAAACAATTTATAATTTAAATCTTCCTAATCTTGAAAATCTTTCTCTTTCAGAAAATAATTTAACAAATATTTCAAATTTAAATCTTCCTAAACTAAAAATACTTCAATTATCAAGTAATCAGTTAATAGAACTCCCAACGTTGTCTCTTAATCTAGAATATCTTGATCTTAAAAATAATCCTTTACCTGAAACTGAGAAAGAGAGATTAAAATATATTTATGGAGATAAAGTTAAACTATAAATTTAATTTAAAGCGCTTGCTCCACAATTTACACAATCTTGACTCTTATTTTTAGTAAGTGTTTCGGTTAAATTATCATATTTTTCGTATTTTTTCAATTTAATCCATGCTAGGTTTCCGGTATGAGATGCTTCAATTTTAGAATGTTTTCCACAATGATCACAATGAAAGATTATATTCCACCAATTATCTACATCACAACTTATTCTAGTTGTATGTTTTCCACAATTTTGACATAATACTATTAAAGTTGTATTGGGGATGATAATTTTTTTTTGATCAATCTTATCTTGAATTTTAGATTTCAATTCTATTAATTCTTGAAAACTTAGATTCTCTAAATTCATTAAATTATTATTTTTAATAAATATGGAAATTCAATTTTTTTCAAAGAAAAATCAATTGAACAGGAAAAATAAAATGCCTTAGCATTTGATTTTTTTTTAATTTCAATTTAAAATAAAGGAAGTCTATAATTAATGAGGATCGAATCCGAACAAAAACTCGATTTTAAAGATGTTTTGATAAGACCCAAAAGAAGCACTTTAAGTTCTCGAGAAGAAGTTAATCTAACCAGAACTTTTAATTTTAAAAAATCTTCAGGAAATTCTTTTAATTCTTTGGAATCCACGAATACATCGGAATCAAAGAATTCTTGGACAGGGATTCCAATTATAGCCTCTAATATGGATACAACTGGAACATTTGAGATTGCTTCAGAACTTTATAAATCGTCAATGTTGACTGCTATTCATAAATATTATTCTTTAGAAGATTGGCTGGATTTTTCTGAAAGATTTCCAGAAGCGATGAATTTTGTTTGTTTAAGTATGGGAATAAGTCAAGAAGATTTTGAAAAAACAGAATCTATAGTAAAAACAGTCCCGGGGATTAAATTCATCATGATAGATGTTGCCAATGGATACACAGAAACATTTGTTGATATGGTTAAAAAAGTTAGTGATAGTTTCCCAAATCAGATCATCATTGCAGGAAACGTTTGCACTGGAGAGATGGTTGAAGAATTAATATTAGCAGGGGCAAGTATTGTAAAATGTGGCATCGGCGGCGGTTGTGCGTGCATTACCCGTAAACAAACAGGTGTTGGCTATCCACAATTATCATGTGTTATTGAATGTGCAGATTCGGCACATGGTTTAGGAGGGATGATAATAAGTGATGGTGGATGCACGTGTCCAGGGGATATAGCAAAAGCTTTTGGAGCAGGAGCAGATTTTATAATGTTAGGAGGAATGTTTTCTGCTCATAAAGAATCTGGAGGAGAATTAGTTGAAAAACAAGAGACTGTCAATGGTGTTCCAACTGTCAAATTATATAAAGAATTTTATGGAATGTCTAGTAAAAAAGCGATGGATCGTCATAAAGGAGGGATGGCTGAATATAGATCAAGTGAAGGGAGAGAATTATTATTACCTTATCGAGGACCTATTAAAAATACAGTTCAAGATATTTTAGGGGGTTTAAGATCGGCTTGCACGTATATTGGAGCGAAAAATTTAAAAGAGATGTCAAAAAGAACAACTTTTGTTATGGTTACACAACAATTAAACCAGGTTTACAATCAATTTAACGCTTAAATTGAATTTAATTTATTCAAAATAAATTAAATTAACAAACATGTTACTCCCTGAATTTTGTGAGGAATTATTTTATGTTAAAGAGATAAATTTATTTGAAACTAACTTTAAAATTTATCTTAAAAAAGTTTTTGATTATAATATTTTAGAGATTCAATCTTTTTTAAAACAATTAAATCAAGATTATACTATTCAAGAACTTAAAAGTTTAACAGAACTTGATCTTTCTGATGATTATTTAACAGAGATCCCGAATCTTAACCTTCCTAATCTACGACTACTTGATCTCTCAAATAATCAGTTAACGGGACTCCCTAATCTTAACCTTCCTAATTTACGAGAACTTTATCTCCATAATAATAAATTAACAAAAATTCCGGCGCTAATGCTTCTTCCTAATCTACGAGAACTTTATCTCCATGATAATCAGTTAACAAGTTTTCCGGTGACGTCTCTTAACCTTTCTAATCTAAAACAACTTGATATCTCTAATAATCAGTTAACAGAAGTCTCAGATTTAAAGTTTTTCCCTAATCTAAAAAATCTTTTTCTCGAAAGTAATAATTTAACATCTATAAACCTAGACCGCCTTCATAATCTACAATATCTTGATCTTTCTGATAATCAGTTAAAATCAATTAATTTAAATCTTCCTAATCTAGAATATCTTTGGATTTTTAATAATCAATTAACAGAGATATCGAAAATAAATTTCAATGTTCCTAAACTACCAAAACTGATTATTTCTAATAATCAGTTATCAGAAACGAGTAAAGAATATATACGATCTTTATATAATGATGAGATAGATTTTTAAAAAATAAATTGATCAGAAACAATAAAACAAAATTGAATTTAAAGAAATTTGAGTTGTAAAGACAACTCAAATTTCACCATTCAATTAATTGAAATAAAAATGCTTCGCATTTTTATTTCCATAAATTGAATTCTCTATTTTCAAAAAAATTAAATTCAAAATGGGAATTCCAAAATTTTTTCCGTATTTGTTAAAAAATACAGAAGGGATTTTTAGAGTTAAAGATCCCAAAACTATTGTAAAGATTGATAATCTTTACTTAGATTTTAATGGAATTATACACAATGCAGTAAAAGAAGTGTTTTTCCCACCCCTCAAACCAAAAAGATTCGCACCTGTTCATAATTCTGTAAAAAATATAGAACCAATTAAAGAACTTTCAAAAGAAGATAAAATTAAAAAAGTTTTTAAGAAAATCACAGAAAGTATAGATAATCTTGTTAAATTAGTTGAGCCAAAAGAATTGTTGTTTATTTCGATAGATGGCACAGCAGTAGTTTCTAAACAATCTCAACAGCGCCAACGTAGATATAAATCTGCAAATTTAAAAACAGATGAAGAGATTGATCTTTTTGACACGAATGCCATAACCCCTGGAACAAAATTTATGAAACAATTATCGGTTTATGTAGAATCTTTTTTGAAAAAGAAAGAGTCAGAGTATAAAATAAAAATTATCTATTCAGGTCCTGAAACTTCTGGTGAAGGAGAACATTTATGCATCGATCATATTAGAAATAGCAATAAAGATAAAAGTTTTATGGTGTATGGACTAGATGCGGACCTCTTCATGATAACAATGTCTACCCATTATGACAAAATTTATCTATTAAGAGAAGATCAATTCTGTATGGACACTCATTATTATGTTGTTAATGTTGATACGATCTCTAATCAATTATTTAAAAAATATGATAATGTAAACTCTAAAACACAATTTATCGATGATTTTATCTTTTTATGTTTTTTAGTCGGAAACGATTTTTTGCATAATTTACCAGCATTTTATAATCTAGAATCTAGCATAGAATTAATGTTGAATACAAGGAAAAAATTAGGAGATATTCCGATAACCAATAAAAATTTTAGTATAAATATGGAGAATTTATTAATATTTTTTAAAGAGATCGCTAAAATGGAATCTGATTTATTGTCTTCTCAAATTGAAGAAGATAGATACGAGAATGTTGTTTTAAATTCTAGTTTTAAAGATTTAAATAAAAAAGAGTTGGGGATAGATTTAGATAAATTTAGAATGGGATATTATAAAAAAGCAAAAGTTGAAGATGTTGATTCTTTTTGTAGAAGATATATTCAAGGATTGGATTGGGTAAATTTTTATTATCACAATCCACCAAAGAACTGGCAGTGGCTATTTCCATATCATTATTCTCCTTTGATCTGTGATCTGGTCAAATTTCTTGAAAAGAATAAAACTATTAAAAGGATGTCTCAAGTTAAAAAGAGCCCTTTAACACCAGAACAACAATTATTATGTGTTATCCCTCCAAGATCTAAGAATCTGTTGAGTAAAAAATTGCAAGAATTTTATACCCATCCTGAACTTATAGAATATTTCCCTGAAACTTTTGAACTCGATTATTCTGGGAAATTAAAAGAATGGGAAGCCGTTGCATTACTCCCTTTTATCGATTTAAAAAAATTATTAAAAATTACAAATTTAAAATAAAAAATTATATTTTTATTTTAAATTAAAAATTCTTTAATATAACTAATGGTTGGCTATAAAAATAATACTGCAGATCCTTGCTTCAATTTCAATGTTGATGCTTTCTGTTGCTCTCAAGGAAACAGACAACTCTACACAAATTTGGCTTTAAATGAAGCCCTTTCTAAAGCAACTCTAAGAGCAGATTCTCAAGATCATAGTTATAATATTGCTAGAAATTATGGTGGAACAGATCATTTAGTCCCATTAGAACTGCAAACTTCTGGATTAGTTGTTCCAAATTCCTATAGTTTTCCTTCTATGGGGAAATTCCAAATACCTTGCTCAAGACTTCCCTGCACGATAAATCCTCCAACAGGATTTCCGTGTGTTCCAAAATAATTAATATCTATAACTTTATAATTAAAAATAACCTTTAATTATAATAATGTGCGATAGTATTCCGATTAGAACAGTTTTCGCAACAACAGATGATACACTTTATGAAGAATATACACAAAAATGGTATTGGGAGACTGATAATAAAGATATATATGTAGGAATTGGATGTGGAACGAATCCTCCTTCTGTTTTTAGACCAATGACTGTAAGTCCATTTGTTTGGGACTATTGTAAAGTTCCTGGCTGTAGTTATTTGACAGAT
>Ga0255186_1000254_pt1 | contig 8505 bp, 3 predicted proteins | sample Miss_Cont_RepC_0_FD_183635 | JGI IMG/M metagenome (GOLD analysis project Ga0255186, IMG submission 183635) | Freshwater microbial communities from Mississippi River, Louisiana, United States - Miss_Cont_RepC_0h | ecosystem: Environmental > Aquatic > Freshwater > River | place: USA: Louisiana...
GTTTGGCACCTCGATGTCGGCTCATCGCATCCTGGGGCTGAAGCAGGTCCCAAGGGTTGGGCTGTTCGCCCATTAAAGCGGTACGCGAGCTGGGTTCAGAACGTCGTGAGACAGTTCGGTCCCTATCCTCCGCAGCCGGAAGTGAATTGAGGAAATCTGTCTCTAGTACGAGAGGACCGAGACGGACGTAGCTCTGGTGTGTCAGTTGTCTTGCCAAAGGCACGGCTGATTATCTACCTACGGAATGGATAACCGCTGAAAGCATCTAAGCGGGAAGCCAGTTCCAAGATGAGTTCACTCATGCAGTCAATGCAGTAAGGCCCGTGACGAGACCATCACGTTGATAGGCCGGAGGTGTACATGCGGTAACGCATTTAGCCGACCGGTACTAATCGGCCGAGGGCTTGGATTTTGCTCGTGCTTGCTCTGAAGTCCTTAGGGGTGATCCCTATGCGACTACAAATTTCTGGTGACCATAGCGACGGGGTCACACCCGTTCCCATTTCGAACACGGCAGTTAAGCCCGTCCGCGCCGATGGTACTTGGAGGTAGACCTCCTGGGAGAGTAGGTCGTCGCCAGATTAATTTTGAATAAACAAATAGCCCTGCCGAAAGGCGGGGCTATTTGCATTTCTGGCATAAGTTCACGGAGTTGCGATCACTAGCGTTGAGCAAGTGATTCAAGAGCAAAGTCATTTCGATGTGATCATCGTTGGCGCTGGGATCTCGGGTATCGGTGCTGCGTATCACTTGAAGACGATGAGCCCAGATCGAACCTTTCAAATTCTTGAAGGGCGTGCGAATTTTGGTGGCACATGGGACTTGTTTCGCTATCCAGGTGTGCGCTCAGACAGCGACATGCACACTCTTGGCTACAGATTCAAACCGTGGACTGCAGACAAGTCGATTGCTGATGGTCCGGCAATTCTTGATTATCTACGTGAGACGATTGCTGAAAATAATCTCGATGAAAAGATTCGGTACAACCAGCACGTCACGAGAGCAGAGTGGTCGTCACTGAGCAAAACTTGGACGCTCTCGGTGCTTGACAAAATTTCGAATACTGAGAATAAGTTTTCGTGCAATTTTTTATTCATGTGTTCGGGTTACTACAGCTACAGGCAAGGCTTCACACCAGAATTTGACGGCATTAAAAACTTCAAAGGCACAGTGGTGCATCCGCAGTTTTGGCCACAAGATCTTGACTACCGCAACAAGCGAGTCGTTGTTATTGGCTCAGGCGCAACAGCCATGACAATCGTGCCAGCTATGGCTAAAGATGTCGCGAAGATCACGATGCTGCAGCGCTCGCCGACATTTGTTATCTCGCGACCATCGGTTGATCCGTTTGCTAAACGAATGCGACGAATTTGGCCGAAAAAAATCGCTTATGCCTTGACGAGAGTCGAGAACACAACAAGGCAGCAAGAGTTGTACAAACTTTGTCGAGCGTTTCCGGCTGAGGTTAAGCAGGTGATGATTGATGCGGTTCGCGCAGAACTCGGGGCTGACTACGACGTCGAAAAACACTTCACCCCGGCCTATAACCCGTGGGACCAGCGAATTTGTTTGGTGCCCGATAGTGATTTATTCGTCGCTATCAAATCGGGCAAGGCTGAAGTCGCAACAGACACCATCAAATCTTTTACAGCTACTGGCATCGAACTCGAGTCGGGCAGTCATCTTGACGCCGACATCATCGTTACTGCGACGGGCATCGAACTTGTGACGCTCGGCGAAATGGAATTTGCGATCGATTCGCAGCCCGTCAACTTCGCAGAGACGTGGACTTACAAAGGTTGCGCCTATTCGGGAGTGCCAAACTTGGCATCTTCGTTTGGTTATATCAACGCCTCGTGGACTTTGCGTGCCGACTTGACTTGCGAGTATGTCTGTCGACTGTTAAATCACATGCGAAAGACAAAGACGTCTGTTTGTACGCCAACGCTGCGCGAAACTGACAAGAATATGGAGCCTCGAAAGTGGCTCGAAGATTTTTCGTCTGGCTACATGAAGAGAACCATGCACAAGATGCCCAAGCAAGGCAACTCTGAGCCGTGGCTTAATCCGCAGAACTATGAAGCAGATAAGAAGATGTTTCGCAAGTCACCACTTGAAGACGGAGTAATGCTCTTCACGAATTAGATCTCGCAGCATCAGTCTTTATTGGTTGTTTTGGCGATAGCGTCAATATGCCATGCCACGCGACGAAAACCCTGATTCTGAGCGTCGTCCTCGCAGAGATCGTGGCGAGAGAACTGGCCGTCCGGCAAAGCCTTTTGTAAGAGGCAGTCGTCCGCCACGCCCAGCTGGTGCTGGAGATCGTCGAGATCGTCCAGATCGGCGCGATCGTTCTGATCGTCCGGCGAGAAGTTTTGATCGTGATCGTCCGGCTCGTGCGTCTCGTGATGGCGATCGAGAGCGTCGACCAGCAAGACCATTTGATCGTGACCGTCCGGCTCGTGCACCGCGTGATGGCGATCGTGAGCGTCGTCCGGCGAGAAGTTTTGATCGGGACCGCCCGCGTCGCGATGATCGTGATCGCCCGCGCCGCGATGATGGTGAGCGTCGTCCGGCGAGAAGTTTTGATCGTGATCGTGCGCCGCGTGGTCCGCGTCGCGATGATGGTGAGCGTCGTCCGGCTCGTAGTTTTGACCGTGATCGTGCGCCGCGTGGTCCGCGTCGCGATGATGGTGAGCGTCGTCCGGCTCGTAGTTTTGACCGTGATCGTCCGGCTCGTGCACCGCGTCGCGATGACCGTGACCGTGGCCCCGATACACGCACAGATGCGCAGCGCAGATCAGACGATGTAAAACGTAAAACTGGTGGCCGCCGATACGGCAAAGATCCGTATCCGCCGGCAAAACATACTCGTGAGCGCTGGCAAGACGAAGGTTCGACGCGAAAGCCAAGTGGTGGCCGCAATTCAAATCGTGCACCTAGGCGTGATGACGACGACGATCGGTTAATGACTGTCAGTATTAAAAATGTTGAACCGGGCGATGCGAACAAAATCAAAGAGCAACTTGGCGTAACTGCAGATCGAGCGATCGAGCGATTAGCGCGAGCACTTCATGCTTTCGAAGCCCATCGTTACTCTGAGGCCCGAAAATTGATAATGCCGCTTTTGTCGCAAGTAGTTGGCCTAGCCATTGTTCATGAAGTCGCAGGTCTGTCGATGTATCGCCTTGGTCGTTGGCAAGATGCTGCCGATCAACTCGAAATTGCGCGTGGCATCAAGCCAGCCGAAGTTGTAAATCATCCGGTGCTTGCAGATTGTTATCGGGCCTTGCGTCGCTATGAAAAAGTTACCGAACTTTGGGAGTCAATGAAGTTGATGTCGCCACCTGCTGGCTTGCTTGCAGAAGGTCGCATTGTTGCGGCTGGAGCTTTAGCCGATCAAGGCGAATTGCAGAGCGCAGTGCGGATGATGACCCACGGCACGAGTGATCCGCACAAAGTGCAAGAGCATCACCTTCGCGAATGGTATGTGTTGGCAGATCTTTATGATCGTGCCGGTGATGTTGCGAGTGCGCGACGTTTGTTCGTCAAGATTCAAAACAGCGAGCCAAAGTTCGCTGATGTTGCTGACCGTTTAAACACCCTCGGCGAATAGAGAACCCAGCCGGGTTCGATTCCCGGCGTCGCCTCAATAATTTATTGGGTTAAATCGGCATTTGGTACGACATGCGGTACGAGTCGTGTCTGGAAATTAGTCGTACAGTAAGCATGTGGCAAAAACTGTATATGTACGTGAGCGCATCTTGGAATTGGCGGTTGAGGCCATTGATAGGGGTGGTGAAGAGGCGATTCGTGTAAATGACATTGCTGCCGATGCTGGTGTAACTGTCCCAACATTGTATCGGCATTTCGATAGTCGCGAAGGCTTGGTAGAAGCAGCTCAAACGTATCGATTTCGCAAAACGCAGTTTGTCGACTCGTCGGTGTTTGCGGCGTCGCTTGCCAAGTGTAAAAACCGAGATGATTTGCGAAAGGCCCTTCGTAAAGAATTGCTCTCGCATTTTGACACTGATCGGTGGGAACTCCGTCAGGTTCGACTAAATGCGTTGGGCTCTGGATATGCCAGACCAGAGTTGACCGCGTCGTTGGCACTAGCGCAAAAACAGGGGGCTATGGGCATTGTCGAGATGCTGCAGCCATTCCAGCAAAAGGGTTGGATCCGCAAAGATATTGATCTCGCGGCGGCGGTGTATTGGTTCATGGGGCAGATTTTGGGCCGAGTTCTGATCGAAATGGGTGACAACCCGGTCTCCCAGAAGAAATGGAATGACATTTCACTGGAAGGAATCATGGCTGTGCTTTTTGGGGATATTCCGAAGAAATAGGGGTTTCCCCTGCCTGAAGGTAGTAATACTACTTAATTAAGTAGTATTACTACTTATGCGATTTCTTGGGTCCTCTCTGATCCTCCGATCATTTCGCCTAGCCATTGCTGCATTGATATTCAGTTTTGGGGTGCTGGTTTTCTATCACTCGGTCACGCAAGCCGCGCCACCGACTCTTTCCTCATCCACACCGAACTACACAAACGAAAACGCATCAATTCAGTCCAATGGGAACATTGTTCTGAACTTCAGTGAAAATGTCTACAAGGGAACCGGGTATATCCGCATCGAGAACGCACTTGGAACCGTAGTCACCGCTGGATGGGATGTAAACGATCCTGGGCTTACTGAGATCACTGGTTGGGGAACCCAGACTCTGACGATTAATCCCTACGACGATTTGGTAAGTTCCAGTCATTTTCTTTCAGTAGAAAATGGCGCAATCGTCAATGGGGCGGGTGAGTCATTTGCTGGATTTGTTCAAGGTGCCAACAGTCCAAAGATGCGATTTATCGTTAACCCACTTTCATCTTGCACGAATGCTCCCGCCATCACGCCCAGCCGTATGGGTGATGGCCGGTTCCGAGTTGGCACAACCTACACCGCTGACGTCTCCTCGATGTCTTGCTCTAACACTCCGTTGTCGTACACCTATCAATGGAAACGCTCGGAAGTGACTTCCAATTTTTCTGCGACCCTGGGGGAAAGTGACGGATACGACATCCCGGGTGCAACTTCAGCGTCGTACACAATGACTGATGCTGATGCCGGTAGGAACGTATTCGTTGCAGTGAGGGCAGTCAATGCGGATGGACCCGGCCCAAGGAAGTACTCACTTCCATCCACGGTCGGGTATGAATCGAGCATCTTCGTGGGCACCGGCACTGCGGGACGTGTTGACGGAACGGGAACATCCGCAAGCGTCACGAAGCCCATGAACCTAACGACTGACACGAATGGCAACTTGTATTTCTGCGACACGACTGCATCGGCAGGATCAACAGTTTCCTTTTACACTATTCGTAAGGCGACACCTTCGGGGGTGGTTACCACCTTTGTCGGTGACGGTACTGCAGCCTCAACCGACGGCACAGGCACTTCGGCGCGTATCAGCGGTTGTTCCGACCTTGTGTATGGCGGTGATGGTTTTCTCTATCTCAATGAGGGCACAAACCTGAGATACCGACGCATTTCGCTTTCTGGCATTGTCGAGACGCTCGTCAATTCCGTCGGAGGTGCGATCAACTCTCTGTCAGGCGAAATGCAAGTCGATGCAAACGGTGTCATTTATCTGGTAACTGATAACGGCAACAACACGGGCGCTCGGGGGCTGCTTGTCAGGTACACACCTTGTGGAGCTGCAGGGTCCACTTGTCGTACTGCAGGCACACTTGGAGCCGTTTATCCAGCGGACCCGCGAGGCAATGGTGTGTCCCTGGTTCTCACGACGCGAAATACGCTGATCGCCAAAGACAACTTCTTTGCCAGCAGCCTTCGCGAGAGCAATGCACTAAATACCTCAGCAGGCACACAGACATTTACCGAAATCGCATCAATGGGCACTAAGTGGAATAGTTTCGGCCAGATCTTCGTCGCTGACGCGGACGAGAACCTCTACTGGATTGATGATCAGGGGCGACTGCGCAGACAGAGACGATCCGACATCAATGCGTCCTCGGACTGCGGAGCTATCGGTGTAGGGGTCTGCTCTCGAATTATCACCGGCGATGCATTTGGCTCTGGCAGATATGACCAGGATTTAGCGATCGACTCAAACGGAAATGTCTACGCGGTTAATGCCTCTACAAACGTGATTCGCAAATTCACAATCGGAACAGCAGCCGATATTTCGCCCACCGTTGATGAATCCCGTCCAGCCATCAGTTCGTGGAGTTATTCGACATCTCCCTCCAATTCACGCACGGTCACAATCACTGCGAACTTCAACGAAAGAGTCAATTGGGGGAAACAGACCGTTTCCAAATCTGGCACAGCCACTTGCGGGTCTCCGTATCCGAAGGCAACCGCGGGAACCTCAATCACGTTCACCATCGTGTGCACCACCGATGGAACGGTCTCGATGAACGTAAATGGCAACGGGCTGCTCAATTACTATCCGCAAATGAACAACATCATTTCTGACAGTGCTGGGAATAGATGGAATTCGGCTGTCACGATTTCTAGCTCCTCGATCACCATTGATACATCCGCACCAACAGCCACTGTGACAACCCAAACGAAAGGAAGTTCAGGTTCGGTTAATGTTCAGAGCACCGAGACCGGAACCGCGTACTTGGTCAATTCTTCCGTGGCTGTTTCGGATGTGTCGAGCATCACCAGTGCTGCGGACAACATGTGGAACTCGGTTGCTATCTCGACAATCAACTCAAACGTTGCACTAGCAGTAGACGGCCTTGCTGATGGCACGTACAAGGTTCGTGCCGCTGATGCGGCTGGCAATATTTCTGCAGCATCCACTGGAACAGTCACAATAGATACGACACCTCCAACTGTTTCGATTTCTCGAAGCGGTTCGGGTTCGTTGGGTGTGGGCAGCACAGATGTTTTGACGTTCACGTTGTCTGAATCGGCCACGAACTTCTTATTCGCCGACGTCACTGTTTCGGGTGGGGCATTGTCAGGCTTCAGTGGTTCAGGCACCACATACACAGCGACATTTACACCTGCATCGAGTTCATCAGGTACCGCATCAATCTCGGTTGGTGCGGGAGTGTTCACCGATGCTGCCGCGAATGGAAATACTGCAAGTACCGCCCTGAGCATCGCTTACGACACAGTTGTTCCGACTATTTCCATCGCCCGAAGTGGTTCGGGCTCACTTGGTGTGGGTTCCACAGACGTGCTGACGTTCACGTTGTCTGAAACCTCAACGAGTTTTATTGATAGTGATATCACGGTTTCTGGCGGCACGTTTTCTGGCTTCAGTGGTTCTGGCTCTTCGTATACCGCAACGTTTACTCCAGCAGCTGGTTCTTCCGGTACTGCATCTATTTCTGTAAGCGCTGGGGCCTTTACAGATTCGTCAGGTAATGGAAATACTGCAAGTGCTTCCTTCGCCATTGCTTACGACACAACGTCTCCAACTGTGTCAATTGCTCGTAGTGGCACAGGTTCCTTGATTGTTGGTGGGACTGATTTGTTGACGTTCACGCTGTCTGAATCGGCGACGGATTTTGTGGTTGGTGATGTGACGGTTTCTGGTGGATCATTATCGGGTTTTAGTGGTTCGGGCTCTTCGTATACCGCAACGTTTACGCCAACAGCTGATTCGTCTGGCACTGCATCGATTTCTGTTGGTGCTGGTGTGTTTACCGATTCGGTAGGTAATGGAAATGATGCGAGTTCTGCACTGAGTATTGCGTATTCCACAACGTCTCCAACTGTGTCAATTGCTCGTAGTGGCACAGGTTCCTTGATTGTTGGTGGGACTGATTTGTTGACGTTCACGCTGTCTGAATCGTCAACGAATTTTGTGGTTGGTGATGTGACCGTTTCCGGTGGATCGTTATCGGGTTTTAGTGGATCTGGTTCTTCTTACACTGCAACGTTTACGCCAACAGCTGATTCGTCTGGCACTGCATCGATTTCTGTTGGTGCTGGTGTGTTTACCGATTCGGTAGGTAATGGAAATACTGCAAGCTCATCTCTGAGTATCGCTTACGACACTGCGTCTCCGACTATTTCGATTTCTCGTAGTGGCACAGGTTCGTTGGGTGTTGGTGGGACTGATTTGTTGACGTTTACTCTGTCTGAATCGTCAACGAATTTTGTGGTTGGTGACGTGACGGTTTTTGGTGGATCATTATCGGGTTTTAGTGGTTCGGGCTCTTCGTATACCGCTACGTTTACGCCAACAGCTGATTCGTCTGGTACCGCATCTGTTTCTGTAAGCGCTGGGGCTTTTACCGATTCGGTGGGTAATGGAAATACTGCAAGCTCATCTCTGAGTATCGCTTACGACACTGCGTCTCCGACTATTTCGATTTCTCGTAGTGGCACAGGTTCGTTGGGTGTTGGTGGGACTGATTTGTTGACGTTCACGCTGTCTGAATCGGCGACGGATTTTGTGGTTGGTGATGTGACGGTTTCTGGTGGATCATTATCGGGTTTTAGTGGTTCGGGCTCTTCGTATACCGCA
>Ga0255186_1000256_pt1 | contig 8467 bp, 13 predicted proteins | sample Miss_Cont_RepC_0_FD_183635 | JGI IMG/M metagenome (GOLD analysis project Ga0255186, IMG submission 183635) | Freshwater microbial communities from Mississippi River, Louisiana, United States - Miss_Cont_RepC_0h | ecosystem: Environmental > Aquatic > Freshwater > River | place: USA: Louisiana...
AGTGGTGAAGACTCCATTTAAATATATATCCGTTGTCACGAAATAGTATGCACGAGATAATTGCTGCAGGTCCACCTTCATATAGTATTACAGCTTCTTCACCACTCTGGACATAGATAGGGATCTTATCTACACTCGGATTCAGATTATTGGAGAATTCTATCGAATGTACTTTAGAATAATCGTATGCTTCCAGAATATATGGGCAATGACATATTAGACTGACACCATCAAAGACTGTTTCGTCCCAAATTGCTAATTGGTCCAAGATGTCTTTGGTATTAGGAGGAAGAATATCTTGAGACTGCTCTTCGTATGTATCAATATTTTTGTTCATGGTATCACTGTACAATAAAAAGCCTACCAAATTTCTCTGGTAGGACAGTGTATGGGATTATGCTAGGGGGTATATGGGAAATCAATTGTTTCCCCACCATTTCTTCTCCTGTGCGCTTCGATCGTATGAGGATCTAGATGCACCACCGTCAACTAAATCTTCAAATGCTACAGCAGCTCCAAGAGCCAAATTATATTTTGCAACAACTGTTCTTGCGCTAGATTTCAATTGCTCTGCTTTTTCTTCGTCTTCTAGTCTACTATCAAATCCAAGATTAATTTCGCTGATGTCTGGTACTAAACATAATATAAGTGCTAAATAAACGCAAGCTTGAGCTCCTTTTCTCTCAAAGGCGACTTCATTGCTCCATATCCAATCGACAAATTGCCAATCTACTGATACTGCATCATGAGATTTAGATAAAATTTCTAATAGTGCATCCGCCCAATGACCATCATAAGACGCTAATTCTTTATTTAGTAAATCTAAACTAGTTATCTCATCCACAAGTTCTCCATATAGCGAGCCATTACGAAGGACATCATTGAAGTCCGACTTAAATTCGTCGTTCATTCCATTGTAAAATTCCATGAAAGTGCCGTTTCTGATGTTCTTAAATTCTTGATCATTAAAAAATGATTCATTTAATAATCTATTATTTTTACGAGGCAATTTAAATTCTACAATCACTTTTCTTGCCAATCGATTCATGAAACTCTCAGTGATAGAAGTCCCATTTTTCTTTGCTTGAGAGATTTCATAGTCCATATATTGATATGCTTGACTCAATCTGTCTTGCGCTGTCGCAATGTTGTTGTGAACCCATTGAGGCAAATCATCTTGGTCTTGTAGTCTGTCATGGAGTGATTGAGCTTGTCTTCCCATAGTATGAAGTTTTTGTTTGATATAAGAACCTTCATGCCCATCAGATTTCACAGAACCATAATCAAACATTCTGCCAGCGGGTTCACTAGAAAAACTAGTAATCATGTTCATCACTGGATTCACTATATCTTCTTCCATGTCATAAACTTCCATGTCTGTACAACACTCTAAGATAAGTGCTCTAATTCCTTTTCTGATTTCCATGATAGATTCTCCTTTAATTTGATCTTCTTCGTTAGCATAAGAAGCTGCTTTTGATCTCTTATATGCTGCTTCTGAATCATAACAGCGTCTTGTCCCATCTTTCTTTTTCACTGTTAAGAAATGACCTTTAGTGCCATCACTTTTTGTACAGTTTCGTTGTCCTTTGAAAGAATAGGGCATGTAGTTTCTCAGTGTTTCTTAAACTTTTGAATGGCTGGGTGTCTTTTTGCAAGATATGGGTAGAATTCATTCGTAATTGCACCCAGGTCTACTGCTTGATCATATACTTCCATGAACTCTTCATAAGAAATAACCATTTGACCTATGGCTTGTTTTACTTCTTCGATCGTTCTGAAAGGTGTACCTTGACGTCCAGCATTCTTTTGGATCGGCCAATCTGTTACAAAATCAGGAATTACTGACGTATAGTCATAGATTCTATAAGTTCCATCTTTCTCAATAGAAACTTGAAAATGAAATGGACCTTGTTCCATAGGATCATCACACGGATATGTATTTCTAAATCTTTTACTAGACATGTCTTCTAAGTCACCGACTACAACTGTATCAGAGCCTGCAAAGTACATACCCATATCTTCTAATTGTGCTAATCCAGGATCTTCTCCTTGGCTTTCATTAAGTGATCGAGAACCTTTTCCAAAGGCGATTCTGTTCCATTCTTTTAACAAATTACTCATTCTTTTCTCCTCTTATATTACCAAGCTTTGCATGACCAATATCTAGCTTTTGTCTTTGGACCAGGATTTGCACAGTTATGTCTAGCCCTAAAAGATTTTCTTCTCTTTGGATTTGATTTTTTAATTCTCATGTTTGGGTCACCAAATTGAACTTTTTTAGCTTTAATTTCACCTTTATGTTCGCCAGATTTGACTTTTTTCCCACTGTCAACATATACCTTGGATTTTTTGTTTGGATTCTCTGTATTAGAACTAGGTGAATTAAGTTTTACCTTTCTGCCATTATAAATTGCTTCAATCAACATACTTCTGATTATTTTTCGAAGTATTGTTTCTTGAACCAACTTCTCTTTTTTGCCTGTGACTTTATATTTTTTATCACCCACTTTAAATTCGTCTTTATCATGATTAATAGCATCTTGCCTTGCACCGGAAAATGCATTGCCTTCTTCTACTTCGTCTGACTCATAAAGGTCGGATTCTTTTTTAACAGGAACGCAGTTAGGAACTTCTTTCCCATTTTTCTTTTTCATTCCTACCATTTCATAGTTTTTCCAACACGGGTCATTCTTACGTTTTTCTTCCTGAATGATTGCTTGAACCATGGACTGAAATTTATTCATGTATAATCTCCAAAATTGCATATGTATATTTGAACTAATTATACATCGACTGGTGAAAAATAGCTCTGATTTAAAATTTCTATAGGTGCAAAGTATAAATAGCCTTGATCTTTAAGAATCAAAAATAGTGGATTTCTCTCCACTTCTATTCGTGAAGAGTTATTGGGTTGCCCTTGAATGTTTTTTATCTTTCCCTGAAAGGAATTTCCTCTAAAAGGAACGTTGTCTTCAAAGTAAAATTCTCCTGGTTGCAAAACAATAATCTCATCAGATGGACTAATAGTAATTGAAGTGTCAAATGTGTCAAAGTCTTGAAAAGAATCAATATTCCTGTAGTAATCTACATTAATGTTTAAGTTTTCATTAGACTTTACTCTCTGGCCTTCATATAAATTTAGGTACCATATATCTTGAGAAATCATATTCACCTCATATAAATAATAGACCGCCAGATAGCGTGGAAATGGTTTATCGGTCCAACCCATCTTAGTGCATCTCTGGCGTTCAGGTATATTTTACTTAATAATCTCATGAAGTACACCACGTTCGAAATGAGATATTAAATCATCATAAGAGTGATATGTATATACGTTCTGCAAGTGTTCTGGACGATTCTTGGTTGCTTTACTCACAAAGATTTCTCGATTAGACTCAGGGGAGGCAGATGAACCAGTACCTGCTGCCCATACCAAATTCACCCACAGAGTTTCACTCTTGGCATTGTTCTGATGGCTTTCATGAAGGTCTAGAGACACTCTTAAATTGCTCAAGGGAAAGCGCCAACCTTTCAAGGTGTGAATTTCCTCAAATACATTTTTGATATTTGATACTATAGTAGCAATTTCTACAGGTGACTTGGTTTGTATTAAGTTATAGTCAATATTGATACGCATATTTTATCCTTTGGTAGTGTTTGTATTGTGATTATATTACTGGTTGTTCAGATTTACATAGAGAGGTCCAAAACCAATAGCTAAGGCAATACCCATATATCCCACAGCAAGCCCAAAGTTCTTCCATTTCTGGCGTTTTTGTTGTTGACGCTGAGTTACGTAAGTGGGTTCCGGTTGCATAGGAGGTTGAGGTTCAGCAATAGCTAGCTGTGTAGCAAGAATTAAATTCGTCATATTTTATCCTGAGAAGGTGTTATATCGTTTTACGCAAAGAATTTCGAAATTTTACTTAGCGAAGTCTTCGAAAGCTGCGTCCAACTCTGCCAAGGCGTCTTCGGCAATTTCGTATGATACTGGAGAGATTGAGATTTTTCCACCTTGAGCTTTGAGTCTCTCTAGAGGGGACAGGCCATCGTTAGCTTCGCGTTCAGCTTTGTGAGCTTCAATCAATGGGTTAACCTTTGCTTTAGAGTCAGTTTGACCAGCTTTTTTAGCTTTATATTTTTCAACTAGAGATTGTCCAGATTTAGCAGATGCTTTGACTCTCTCAAGTTTTGCAATGTATTTTGGATCTTTCGAAGCAGTTGCTCGATGAGTAGCCAAATCTGCTTGTTTCCAAGAGAGAACTTCGAAGGATAGTACTTCTGTGCCTCTAGGATAGCGAGGGATTGCATTACGATTGATACGAGAAGTCACACCAACCATTTTTGCATATAAGTCACCAGCATATCCAATGATGTAGCAGCCATCTTCAAAAGTCATCTTATAGATACCAGATTTAGCTTCTGCTTTGCCTGCCTTGAGACCTACGTTTTCTAAATTCAAACGTTTTGTTGCGTATTGTGGATCTGCTGGAAACTGTTTTGCAGACTGGACAGTAGCAGAATTTACGGATTTATTGCTTCCTTTGTGAGCAATGAGATCTGTTTCAGAGATTGTCAATGGCTCAGCTTCTTCATCTAAACTAGCTTTCAATGCAGCTCTAGCAGATTGAGACAGGATGCCAAAACGAGAGTCAGAAGCTTCGTTTTCGTTTGTGTCTAGATTGCCAGCAGCTTGGGCTTTTAGACGAGCAATAATTGGATTGACTGTAGGTTCGATTTTTTCTTGGTTCATGTGAACTCCTTTGTTTGTGTGTTATTTACATTAGTAATGTAACATTGTGTGATTGAGTTTTGTACAAGCCTGTGTAGTTTATTTTCTCACAGAGTGCATTTGGCAACCAATTAGTACAGAAGAGTCTTCAATTTTTTGCATTGCAACTGGTTGATGTGCTTTATCAACTATTTCTACGACTGTAGCAGGTGCTTTAGATGGAATTCCGTTACGATCCGTATAAGATTCGACTCTTACGGAAAACAGAGTAGTTCTGCTTTTATTGATATATGACTCACGTTTGTCAATTACTGTACCAACGATTTTTGTAAGGTCTGGTTTATGGGTTGAGCCATTTCGACCAGCAGTTGCATCAAATGGGTGAGGGAAAGTAATTTCAACAGTGTCACCAAGGAAGGAAAGAGTTGTATATTGTGTCATAAGGACTCCATTTTAAGTTTTTTTATTATTTACATTAGTAATGTAATTCATTTTAGAACTCATTAGTACCAATATGCACAATTTTTGAATTTTATTTTGCATTTTTCAATCAATGAATTCATAGTAATTTTGTGCTGCTCTCACAGTAAATTCAATGAATGATTCTGCTTTAGTATGTGGGCATTGCTGAGGGAACAAGATTTGGAAAGCAGGCACCAAATTTGATACGAATTTGTCTTTATGAAGACTATCAACCTCATGGGGATTTTGCATAATCCAAGTTTCTACAGAATCCACTGTTTGTTGAGCTTCTTTATAGGTCATTTTTCACCTGATATTGAGCATATTGAAGTAAAAGTGTGCACACCAATACTATACAAAGGGTGTGTATGACAATCTCCCATTTTATCATTGTAGATATCACATAAGCTTCTAACATGTTTTCTCCTTAGTGTCTTTCAGCATTTTTGAAACGACCACTATAGCGAGTGATTTCACCTTTGAAGCCACAAGCTTTCATAGCAGTTTTCCAGTTTGTACCATGGTGATGGTATTCTTCCAAACGTTCATCTGTGTCAACATAGTGATGGCACATCTCATGAAGTAAGATATTTTGCTTTTGATGATCTGACATCTCTCTAGAGATAAAAATAACTGCTGGACGTATATTGTCTTTAGGGAAGTACATACCATAATTTCCATGCATGTCTTTTTTGGGCACAATATATACAGCTACTGGTTCTAGATTGCCATTAAAATAGCGGTCATTATTGTCATAGAACTTATGAGTCCATCTTAGTGAAAATTTCATAGGCTTTCCTTTGAATTTAATGTGTGTGAATGTTGTGAGATAACCGAGAATATAATACAAAGGAAATATCATTTGATGATTTCGATTGAAACAATTTTCACTTTGTGTCGGTCACAGATTTGCTCCCATTTTGCGATGGCTGCTTCATCAATGTCTTCAAGAATAGAAGTTATGACCTCAGGGGACTCTGGTAAGATATATTTGACTCTGTATGTGTGAATCATAGGAAACTCCTTTTTGTGTGTTATTTACAGTAGTAATGTAATTCATATTTCATGAGTTTTGTACAGGATTGCATCAAAATTCTTTGAAACTCAGTTGACATAGATAGATTCACCATCTAAAATGCATTGATGACCTACTGGAGTATTTCTGATAGCATAAGATCTTGCTTGGTCCCAAGAATCAAATTTAATTATTTTAATCTCTGAATATGTGCCTGTGGCATCATGGTATGTTTGAAATACATATTCAAAATCGCCAATTTTACCATTGGAGAGCTTTTGAGCATTAGTTCGATTAGTTATTCGTTCTCCCTTAAAGTTAGCAGGTCTTACAGGTTTAGCATTTGACAATAGTATACGAGCCATATTTTCCTCTCAGTTTATAGTTTTTTGTTATTACAAGAGAAATATAATATATTTTATCACAATATTGTACAAAGTTGCTATATAATTATTGAAAAATAGGAGAAGCCCATGATTAGAAAACTGATTAGAAATCTCATTTTGGAGACGTTTGCTGAAGACATGCAAAACGTTACTTCTGGAAAGGAAGCAAAACAAGCATTTGCAAAGTATGTGGATCAAAATGAATTTAAGAATGGTATATTGGTTCACTGGGTAGGCGGTACAAAAGAATTAGCAAATTTTCTAGAAAACCCTAGACCCAAAGATGAAATATCTTGCAACTTCTATCCATGGGGAGGCCATAGAGATTGGATGGCAGAAGGATTAAAAAAACCCGTTGGTGTTATTATAGAAGGATGGGTAACTTATGCAACCAAAGAAAATGCATTTACTGGTTATCAATCAAAGAAGCCAAAAGGCAAAGAAGCAATTGCAAAATGGGAACATCAACAAGCAAGTTCAGGTTTTCCAAAACGCCCATATGAAATGATCAAAGACAAAGAAGAATATCTCTATAATCTTAGAAATACTGATCGTGTAAAATTCAAAGCACAAGAATTGGAACCGTGGGGAGCCAAAAGAGAACTTGGAGATGATGGAGGATTTTGGGGAGGAATAGCAAATATTCCTAAACACAAAGACTGGAACGAAGTAATTGTCGATAACTGGAAAGTCACAGGAATTGTTTATGGTGCTGAAGGTAAATACGGAATAAGACCAGCAGACATTGATAAAATGAATGCGATTGGTGATCAATATGGCTTGAGTGTTAAGAAAATAGGAAGAATGTTTTAGTCCATCGACTTGATTTGAAGAGATTACATAATCTGCAATCTTTTCCTAATTTGGATTTCCACTGTATATTTTCTCTTGAAGTTCTGACAGCCAACCAGTATTATATAAATTTTTTAAGAATTCCTTATCGTCTAATTTTACCCATTTCTTAAGATCTTGTGGTGATATATAGTTTTCTGGAGATGAAGCTTCAACACACTCTTGTAAGAAGTCTACAAACCTTTTTATTGTTGAATTCAAATTTTCTTCTTGACTATCAATTAATTTTTGCACAAATTGTCTAGCAACCACCATCTCTTTGATTTTTATTTTAATAGCATCAAAAGCAGCCTGTGTATTCCCATACAATAAATTGAGAAGGATCCTTACATATTCTTTTTCTTCAACGAGTTTCATTGCTACAACAGATAACCAAACACTTGTTTCGGCATCATATTCTTCGACCATAGATTCCCAATTGTCTGGACTCACTCCAGTTTTCTCCTGCCAGCGAATATCAGTGAGTTCTTTCCAATCTTTTGGTTTTATTTCTGTCGGTTCTGATTGTTTTGCTCTATCATCCCCATAGTAATGCAAAAACTGAATCCAATGTTGAAGTTCATGAACCCAAACGTTAGATTCTATATAACCTTTTACTGCAGTGAGATCATTCTCTAATTGTGTCCCTATAGCATACCAATCAAGCTTTTTATGCATTTGATTTATAAAAGTGCTATTTGCTTTGATAGAAATATAGTTAGTGTCACCTTGATTTTTTAAGTCTTGCTGAAGAATTGGGTTTGATGATGCAACTCTCCATTTATATTTTGAGGTTATTGAACCCTTAGGTTTGACTCGAATATTTGCCATGGTTGGTGATGCTAATCCAACTGCGTCTTTATCTTTATAGCTAGACACTAGCGCAAAAGTGATTGCGGACCAATTCTCGACAAAAAATTCCTTGTTATAAAACTTTTTGACCATCCAATCTCTAAATGAACCTTGAGCTTCATCCCAAATTTTTGCCCAAGAATCAGGTTTCACAAACCATTGAATTTCAGTAGATGAAGATTTACC
>Ga0255186_1000257_pt1 | contig 8454 bp, 9 predicted proteins | sample Miss_Cont_RepC_0_FD_183635 | JGI IMG/M metagenome (GOLD analysis project Ga0255186, IMG submission 183635) | Freshwater microbial communities from Mississippi River, Louisiana, United States - Miss_Cont_RepC_0h | ecosystem: Environmental > Aquatic > Freshwater > River | place: USA: Louisiana...
CAAGGGACGAACCAGAGCACGAAGGTTCTTAACCCACTGAGACGTGCCTTCATTCAGGCTCATATCGTGGGCATAGATGGCCTGCATCTCAGCCTGCTGAGCACCAATGATGGCCTGGGTGGTCTCAGCACTGCTGGCTACTTTAATCTCGTCTAGGCGGATCTCTTCCACCTTAGCCTGTGCAGCGTAGCCCTTCTCAAGCATGGCAAGCTCACGCTCAGTTTGCATAGCAGCCAAGGCAAGCTCGTGTTTCTTGTCAGACCTGTCCTGGAAGAAGTCCAAGAGCTTAGGCAGGCCACCCATGAGGAAGCTGATAAGGGTAGACAATAAAGTTAACATAATTAGTCCTTTCTACAGAAACTTGGGAGCATTGAGGTGGCTTGGAAGAGCTTCCAGCACTCAACATAATCAGGATCATTGATCCACAGGTATTCAAACTGTTTACGGTCAAACTTATCTAGCAGCCTACGCTCCTGTGCATCTAGATAAAGACCATACATTAGGACAGAGAAAACAAAGAACCAAAGAAAAACAGCTATGGATATAGCTGCTTTAATCTTAATCTTCTCTAGTTTCTTGGATCGTCTAGCCTCTTTTATTCGTCTCTCTTTTAGCTCTTGAGCCATCCTGTCTTCAAGTTCAAGTGTAAGCCTATGCCTCTCAGCAGTGAACTCTTTCCAGACCCCAGGCATATCAAGCTCATAGATAAGCATCTCCCTGAGTTCAGTCTCCATCTTCTGTAACTCATGCCTACGCATGATGTTCTCAAAAGCCTGCGCTTGGATGCTCTTAGCAGGGTCTGGAGGAGCTAGTTTGGACTCAATCTCTATCTTCTGGAGCTTCTCAGTGCCCTCCATGAACTTACCGACATGACCAGAGACTTCTGTGGCTATGTCAGCAACTTCTTTACCGGCTTGTTTGGCCTCTTTATAGAGAGCCGTAAGTGCCCTTACACCTTTGATAGCTCCTTGAGCCAGCGCAAAAGCACTTATGGGGTCGATCATTGCCCTGCTAAACTAGCTGCCTGAGGGACAGTAAACGATTGGATAAAAGCAGCTCTGGTAGGCTCATCCATGACCTTCATCAAGGAAGATACAAAGTCATTGACTTTACCTTTCTTGAGGTCGGTAGACATATACAAAGCCAATCCTTTAGGATCGAGCATAAGTTCAGTCATTCGATTATTGAACTCTTTAGCATTTCCACGCTGTAGTTGCTCAACACCGGCACGGAGAATAGACACAGTACGGCTCAAAAGGCTTGGAATCTCTTTGGTAACGTCTACCTGGCCTTCAGGAAGAGTAGAAACTTTTCTAGCTCCTTGAGCTGCTTGAGTTGTACGTTTAAGATCATCCAGAACACTGTTAACAACAGCCACTTCACGAGGAGTCAAAATCTCTGACAGTTTCTCGTAGCGGGGAATTCCTGTAGCTTGCTTGATCGTACCGGCAGCATTCTCCACAGCAGTGGCAAACACACCTGCTCTTTCTTTATCTAAAGGAGTCTGAAGTTTCTTGGATAGATAATCTCCAATCTCCATCCGATTAAGTTTATTACTGTAATCAGTGTATGACTCTAAATATTTCTTCCAAGCGCCGCCAGAAGATCTATCAAGGGCAGTATCAATAAAAGATTTTACATTTCCTGCTGTTTTGGCAGCTTGCTGGGGCAGTCCGCCTTGTGCAAACTTCTGTCCTTGCTGAAGAAAAGCTTCAATGTCTTGGTTCAGTGTTTTACGGACATTATCATACAGATCTTGACTGCTCAAAATACCGTTATCATCTGCCTTAGAAAGAATCTTTTGTTTAGCAAACTCCAACACTTGTTTAGACAAGTCGGAAGACGTTCCTTTGATGGCTTTATCAATCTGCTCTGCAATATCAGAAGCTTTTAATGGAAATACACCAGATTCAGCCAAAGAAGTCAATTGAAGTTGTTTCAATTGTGAGGCTGTTTGATCTGCTGTTTCTCTAAGTGCTCGTGTTTGTTCCTGCACAGAAAAATTCAACTGAGGATATGGAAGATTAGAAGCCTCTTCAGCCTGTCTTACCAACTGACCAGCCCTATCTTTTACCTGCTTATCAATACCGTTGATGATGTTTTGAGCTTCATCAGCTTGTGCAATTGCGCGGTCACGCAACTCACCTGTAACTTCCCCGCGCTCAAGTGCAAGTTTAGTTCTTTCCGCTTCAGTCTTAGCGATCTCTTGAATAGCTCTGACACGGGCGGCTTGTTGTTCAGCAGAACGTTCAGCAAACTTTGCCGCTTGTCCAGACTTAGTAGACAGTTTCTTCTGAGCAGCCAATAACTCAACTGCTGACGGAATGTCTGACAACGCTTCAGCCACCGTAGGGCGAGAACCAGAAACAAGTTCTTTGGCATCTTGAAGAGCGGTAATAACCTTGGTTTTATCCTCACCCGCAAGATTATCAACATACTTTTTTAGGGCAGCTTCACGACCTGACGGAGTCAATCCTTTAACTAGATTAGCTAAAGCACCTACAGCTTTAACTCCACCCTCTGTGATCGGGCCAAGAATAGCTCCTACAGTCATTTGCTCCAGTTTAGACTCAGCAAAGTCTTTACCTTCACCCGTCACGGGTTGGAAAGCAGCCAAACCTGCTCCAGTAGCCGCAGAGCTACCAACTTTAGAAGCCAGACCAGCAGCGGCTGCGGGGGCTTGAGCAACCCCAATAAGCTTATTCACAGGGCTTACAACCCCTCCCAGAAGCTGATAAGGATCAAAACCAGTGCTTCCGACACGAGCACGGCCCTCTTCAGTCATCTTTTCGGATTGTTGTACTAACCTATTTGCCCCGGCTTTAATATCCTGACCAAATAAGCCAGTATTCGCCAGCATTTGATTGACTGCCAAAGCAGGATCAACAATAGCACCTTTGATTGTACGAGCAATAGGGCTACCAGCACCAAACATTTGCTCCATCATTGATGGGGCTTCTTGCTGAGTTAGAGGAGCCTTAGCAGCCTGTCCTGGAATAGCCACGGCAGGTGTCGGAGCTGCTTGACCTCTTAGAGCCGCTGCAATCTGAGCATCTGACATATTGTCAGGAAACTCAATAGTTTCTCCGTTGAATTCAATATACTGAGGCATACTCTTCCTTAAATTGCTTCAAGTTCACCGGTTTTAGGATTATACCGTTTAGTTGCTTTAGGCGTCTTAGGCGGAGCTGCCGAAGGTGCAGAAGGTGTCAGATTCTTACCGCCCCGCTCAGCACTGTACAGCTCCAAAGATTCTATGTCAGAGGCTTTAGCATCCTCCAGAACTCGTTTAAGGCCTTCCAGACCACGTTTAACGGCTTTGCCATCATTCTTGCTCAAACCGTCAACAATCTGTTTCTGAGCACGTTTGGCATCGCCTTCAGTCTGAGGGCCTTTAGCCAAATTCAGAATACCGTTAACTGCTTCAGCTACGTACTGTTCAAATTCAACTTTATTCAAGTCAGATTCGTTAGCTTTCCCTAGGCCAGTACGAGCCATGCCTAGCAGGTTCTCGCCCATGCCAAACTTCATTGTACCGTTGTCAATCTTGTTAATAAAATCATCTGCTTTCTCAATAGTAGAAGTAGTTGATCTAATGTTCGTATTGATACGGTTAACATCTTTTATTTCGGTAGCTGACAAAGGTTTAACAGTATTGTTTTTAAGCGAAGCAATTAAAGTAGCCAATTGTTGCTTATCTTCAGCACGTTGACGATCACGTTTTAGCTCAAATTCACGCTGTCTTTCTCTTTCATCTGCAGTAAATTGACGTTGAGCAGCTTTATCTTGAGAAACCTGCAGAGCTTGAAGAACTTTGACCGGATCTCCATATTTAGAAACAACACTAATAATCTGTTTCTCTGTTGCATCAGGACCAAGTTTAGCAAGCTCTTCACGCAGTTGATCTTCACGCTCAAAGGCTTGAAGTTCTTTTTTACCTCTAGCTGTCGTCAAGGCAGCTTGAGCCTCTTGTTGCTTACGGCTTGCAATGGCCTGACCAAGCTGGGCTGATTCTCCTGCAAATCCCGCCTGTTGAAGACGGTTAGCATATTCTTCTAGGCCTTTAGTCGTGGTAACATCTAAACCTTGTGCCATTTGACGCAACATAGTTGCACGTTTTATGGCAGGATCTTGAATGTCCACGCCTGCGGCCTGTGCCAGCCCTTGACCGAGATTAGCACCGGCTTTGTAGCCCATGAAAGCCAACTGCTGAGAAGGATCAAGTTTAGCAAACTGAGCTGCACGAGCTTCAGTCATTTGCATTTGTTGCTCTTCAGGCGTTAGATTACCGCCAAAGAGTCCAGAAAGAGCTGCTGTAGCCATTATTAAATCCCCCAATCAATGGTGCTTGCGTCTTCATAATTGAAGTTAGGCTGAGCGTATTGTCCAAACATATCAAAGAACGATTGTTGTTGTTGCGCTGCTTCCTCAGGAGTCATAACCGTCTGGCTCAATCCTGTAGGCATTCCGAAGCCTCCAAAAGAAGCAATCAACTTAGCCACCGGATCAGTCAATCCAGCGATACCACCAGTGAGGGCTTGTTGCTTCATCTGAGCAGCTTGCTGAGCAGGGGTATAAGCCCTTGCAGCAGCAGTATTCAGGATGTTAGCCACTTGAGCACCAGAGGTGGACTGCTGTGCTCCAATCTTGGTAGACACATCCAACGGGTTCTGTGCCAAACCTTCAATAGACCCTGCACCTGCCAAATAGTTGGTGTACGGGGCCAGAGCAGCAACCTGATACTGAGGAACCTGACCAAGCAGATTAGCACCAGTGTTGAACAATCCAGCACCGAAGCTAGTCTGTTGCTGACCTTGTTGCATAGCGTTAGCAGCCAACTGAGCATCCTGCTGAGCCAAGGCATTGTAGTAAGCCTGGAGCTGAGGGTTAGAAGCACCCATAGCCACGCTACCGCCAGCACCAGAGGTTCCACCAACGCCTAGACCAAGGCGACCCTGCTGGAACTGTTGGTTGGTCAACTGAGCCAACTGTTGCTCACGTCCGGGTTGCAGCAAAGACTGCTGCTGTTGCATCACTCGCTGAGCAGCCGCTTGCGGAGACTCTGCAAGATATCCCTGACCAAGATTAAACAAACTCTGAGCAGCAGCGCCCACAGGAGCGATCTGACCAGCAGCTTGAGTAGCTTGTTCTAGGTTAGTACCTGCCTGACCGAGCAAACGCTCACGCATGGCAGCAACGTCAGGAGCTACCTGATAACCTGCACCAGTGAGCCTACCCTGGTCATCATAGGTGAAGCCGCTAGTGCCAAACCGGGAGGTAACACCAACAGGACGGAACTGAGCAGCTTGAGCAGCCTGCTGACCTGTAGCCAGGAGGTTCTGAGCTAATTGATTCTGCTGGTTAGCTCCATACTGAGCAGCTCCTAGCGTACCGAGAGCACCAACGCCCCCACTAAGCAGGCCACTGACTGCCTTTTGTTCTTCTGGTGTGAGCGCCATTAGTAAGTCCCTCCGTCTACGGTGGCAGTGAACGTGCCAGATACCGTTAAGTTAACCGCTGTAGCAGTACCCGTCAAAGCAGCGTTAGCTGCGTCTGCTTTAGAGGTGATTGCTGAAGCAATATTATCGAACTCTGTATTGAGTTCTGTTCCTTTAACCAGCTTCGAAGGATTACCTGATGCTAGGCTATCCTTGGTAGCAAAGTTCGTGCTCTTTACGTAATTCGACACTCTTACTCTCCTTGTTGTTTCAATAACTAGACTGAAATATTATCTAGTTCTTCCTGCTTTACAGAATACGTCTAGTTTTTGAATTGAAAGCTCAAAATCACTGATGATTGTTTCAATACCTAATTGAATGATATTACCAGCCCCACCAACTTGAACCTTTTGATTATCAAATACAACACCAGCAGTATACTCACCGATGTTATATTCAGCGATACCATACTCAGCAGGATTAACATCTCCTAGCTGAAGGAACTGAGAGTTATAGTTAGAACTATAATCAAAGCCGTATTTAAGAACCACATCAGCGCCATTACCACCAATGATGGTGAAACTGATCTTCTTCAGGATCTTAATTGCTGTGGGAGAACCTAGATCGAAGTAGTTGGTGTAATAACTCATCCGGTAGGTGCTGGTATTGTCCAAGTGACCTGTGTAATAGCCTACAAACCCAGCAAAACCCAGAAGTAGCTCTTTTGCTCGATTAGAGAACAAAGCTCTAGGGACAAGAGTCCAAGTAGTGGCTCTAGCAGCTCCGTTAGGGAGAGTGCTTCTGAGATCAAAGCAATAAGTGATTCCAGACACAGGCAATGTCAGGATATAAAAAGCATTGTTAGTAGAATAACCAGCCTTGATGTCTGCCAATGTTTCAATATTAACAGCAGCTACTAGATCATCACGGACATTAGCACTAATATCTCGCAAAGGAGCAGATCTTTCCTGAACCACTCGCTTCATGGACATAACACCAGTATCGCTCAAGAAGATAATATCATCTCCAGTCACTTTGATGGAATCACGAGCACAGCAGCCAATACCGCTAACAGTATCGGCCAAAGACATATTCGTAGGGTCATTAGCGCCTTGATAGATCAGAATCTGTCTACGACCAAAGATATACAAATAATTGTTATGAGCAGCTAAGCCTTGAATCTCATCAGCACCAGCAGGCCACACCTGAGCTACGTTCAGTGACCCAGAAGAACCAGTATTGAGCACGAAACCCGACAAAAGATCAGAGAACTGAATGGTGTTCTTATCTGTGCTCGTAGAAGCACTCCAGGTGCGTCCATAGGCGCTTACAACGCAGTTTGCATTCTGCACCGTACCCAGGTATCCGGTCTTCTCAGAAACACGCCTAAACGTGGTTGCAGACACCGCAGGATCAAAGATTAAAGGATCATGCCCTTCTTGATACAGATAAAGGATTCCGTTCAGCGGAGCCATCTGCCAACGGTCGTTGCTAATCGTTGGAGCTACCCCACCACCACCATAGGTTAGCACAGACAGGGTTGAACCGCTGAGTTTAAATAACTTATTATTCCCGGCAGCAACGATATACGAGGTTCCATCTGCGGCAATCAATTCACCAATAGATTTAACATTAGCGGTGCTTAAGTCAGCGTTAGAGGAGTGCTTAGGAAGCCACCCCTTACGTGCCCCAATACGTCCAAATTTATCAATCACACAGTTAGAAGCAATGGTAGCGTAACCAGACTCCAATGCCACAGAGGAATCCTGGGTATTTACCCCCATGAATCCAGGGGCAGCAATACTGGAGGTAAGTAGTTGTTCAGACATTACGGATTCACCCAGACCACTTCTTCAAGGTAACGGTTACGCTCAATAGCCACAGCATCAGCCAAGGACAGACGATAGAGTTGATAAGCCTCAGAAGACAGAATACCTGAGTCCTCTCCACGCTCAGCGATAGCCTTCGCATAAGCCAGCATGTTCACCAAGTGAGGAGGAACCAAGATACGATCAGTATCACCAGAGAGATCCACTTGAGGAACAATCAGGTTAAACCGTAAGGTGTATGCTCCGTCAGGGATGGGGTAGACATCAACCTGGGTGTCTCCATTAACGTCAACACCGTTGAAGTTATAATAAGCAGGAGCACCTTTACCGCTTTGAACCAATAAGAACTGTTTATCCATCCATACGGTAGCAGCATAATTCATCTGCGTATCGTTGGTATCATTAAGAACGTCAATGACACGAAAGCGTGTACCTGAACCAGTCAGAATATAGTTAAATAGACTGTCAGTGGTGTTAGCCGTAAGCGTAGTGGTCAACGAGTTCCAATCATAGGCATCTTCAACCTCTCTCTTGGCATCATTGATATAGACACCAATCAGCTTGGAATAAGAGTTATCCTGCACAGAAGACACCGTAGGCTCACGGAGTCTAGTCAGTACATTATTGACCATATCAAGGTAGGTGGACATTTAGATTCCTTCTTTCTTAATCTGCTCAAATGTGCAGACAATACTTATTGTGCTACCAGCCTCACTGGTGGCTTTAACAGTATCTCCTTCTTCTAGTACAAAATAAGCATTACCATCAATCTGTTTGAAATCTTTGGTGCTTACTGTATAAGTATCCAACAAATAAATGTCTGTACTTGCGCTAGAGTCTCTCCAAAGAACAGTAATATGCTTGGAAGAGGCAGAACCGTTAGTTATGTGCGTAAGAGTCCACTTAGCATAATATCCAACAGGAACTGTATAAACAGTTGTCTGAACACCTGCTGTAAGGTTTAAGCCTACGCTTATTTCTCTCATTTCTTCTTGTTCTTCTTGTTAGTGGCAGTACGCTGACCACGAATGGGCATATTAGCCTCGCTCATTGCAATAGCGATAGCCTGTTTACGGTTCTTCACCACAGGACCACCTTTACCGCTATGTAGAGTACCTTCCTTGTACTCACGCATAACCTTACCAATCTTCTTTTCACTTTTAGTAGCCATGATTATTCCTTATGAG
>Ga0255186_1000266_pt1 | contig 8178 bp, 10 predicted proteins | sample Miss_Cont_RepC_0_FD_183635 | JGI IMG/M metagenome (GOLD analysis project Ga0255186, IMG submission 183635) | Freshwater microbial communities from Mississippi River, Louisiana, United States - Miss_Cont_RepC_0h | ecosystem: Environmental > Aquatic > Freshwater > River | place: USA: Louisiana...
CACGAATAAACCAAGAAGGCATACAGAAAGTCATCACACCGGATTCTTTCATTCCTTCTAAGTCAGGATAACCACCAACATCACCTTCTGACATTGTTGAGCCACGAACGTCAATAAAAGGAAGGCCATGATGTTCAGCCACTTGTTTAGCTAAATGAGATTTACCAACACCAGTTGGGCCTCGCATAAGGACTGCGATTTCAGCAGGAAGTCGAGGAGCAATGAGATTGAAAGTTGAGATAGTGATTGGATTTTTAGCTGACATATTGTCTCCTTAGCTAGTGTGTAACTCTTATAAGAGTGATAGTGTTTTTGTTTTTATTTACATTACTAATGTAACATATTCCTGAAGTGTTTTGTTCTTCTATGCATACAAATTTTGTAGATTTTTGCAAAATAATTTGCGTAATTAAATTCTTCACAAGAGACAGAGTTTGAGTGTCCGACATCCTATGATTGTTGCCAGCTTCTATGATGACACATTTATTTTGTAGTGATAACTCAGCTGAGTCTCGAAAATCTACAGCATCATCATTCTTAGAATGAAGAATCACATCTGCTGGATGTAAAAAGACATGTTCAACATTGAATTTTTTCACAGCAGGCGCAATCAGAATTTTATGTACATTTGGAGTAGGCAATGCAGCAACTAATGCACCGCCCCTTGAAGACCCAATAACAATATCACCTGGATCTACTATTTTTTCAAGCTCATCCAAATCACAAGAGAAATCAGAGAACTCTAGAGACTTAGTGAGCTTTGGAATTAGAACTCTGTGATTTTCTTCAAATGAATCTAGAATGAATTTTGCTTTGATGCCATTTGATGAACCTTCCAATCCATGACAAAAAACAATTTTCATTTCTTACTCCGATATCATAATATTTCAAATTTATTGTCTTCGGAAATAACAAACTGACACATGGTTTCACCCATTAGTGCCAATACAGAATATTTCTTTTTAATATCATGCGTATTTTGAATTCTAAGGATATTCATCACAATGAAAGTATCACCATCTTTGAGTTCTCCAATACTAGATGGAATGAAAGCATGAATGTCATCTTCGTATACAATGACAGTCTCGTCTTGCCAAACAACCATGTTTCCTTCTTCTAAGGGCAGCGCTTCTTCCTTTGGTTCTCCTAAGGATTCAATCGTCTCACCTTGGAGAATTTCGAAATTTTGCACATCGATATTTTCGTCTGTGTCTTCAATGTGTTGTGGTCTATCTTCGTCTTCATCGTTTGCCCACTCAACCCATTTAGCATCCCATTGCACAGTCATGCCTTCTTCATTTATTACCCAAAGATATCGATTAGACTCAAACTTAAGCAAATAATTTTTTCCAGTATCGTCTTTATCTACAACGATGCCTACTGCGCCTTTTTTAGGGCCACGCCATATATCTCTCTTGCAAGTTACAAGATCGCCATCTTTATACATATATACAGCTGAAGCACGAGGCCCTTTTGCTTTTTCAATCTCAATGGATTTCCATCTAGCTGATACTTTCATTTTTGCTTTGGCAGACTTCTCTTTTCTTAATTCTAACTTATGAGAAGTTAGCTCTTCTTGATTAACAATAATTCGATTTTGCCTAGGTAAAACAGGAATTCCTTCTTCAGGACTTGATTGTTCTATAGTGTCTTGTTTTAAGGCAGATAAAGCATTGACTCTATGAATCGATTTTCCTAATAATTTTTTTATACTCATGATAACTCCAGTGAAGATAAATACATTACTAATGTAACATATTATCTTCACATTTTGTCCAAACAAGCTTAATTTTTTATTAAATCCAATCATCATCAGATTCTTCTTCAGATGACTCTTCTGATTCTTCGGATGGCTCTTCGACTTTTGGCGGCTTAACTGGCTTTGGAGGTGGAGATTTCTTGGGTTTTACCTTCTTTGGTTCATCATCTGACATAGCAGAGACTTGATCATCTACCCACTGCTGTCTATCTGAAGGAGCACCTGTAAGAAATGCTTGAATTTGTTCGTTGAGATCTCTTTGAATTTCTCTATCTGATGAAATTTCTGGATCTCCCATCCAGTCTAGCATTGGGATCCAGCCATTTTGAAAATCCCAGATATCTAAATTTGCCTGAAGTCCAAATGAAAAACCTTCCGGAATTTCAATATCTTGATTTCCTGACATCATTCTCAATTGATCTGCATTAAATCGAGTGATTCGAATTCTATATCGGCCAGACTTTGTATCTTTATCGCTCTTTAAGATATAAGCCCAAATAGTCTCTTGGGTGGTACCCATTTGCTTTTCGTTATTTTCAATGATTTTTCTACATGTAAACTTCATATTAGCTCCAATGATTGTTGTACAATAAAATATATTGTATATCATGAAGTATTACAACGAAATTCTAATTTAATAAGAATATTTTAAGATATATCTTCTAATAGTCTCTCTCAATATTGATTCACGAATATTCAATAATTTATTGTGAATACGTTCACTCTCTGACCTAGCATAAGCATTTGCAGAAGCTTCATCAGAGAAGGCTCTAGTAGGCAATGATTCATTAGGATACTTTGGGCACTTGACAGACACTAACCATTTATTTTGAGCAGTATCACCAGTTATCTCTACGTCTACCTCTTCGTAATCTTCCCAAGAAATATTGCCAACTTGGTCATGACTCTGCCAAGATCTACCGAATTCTTCGTCTAATAGTATTTGTTTTCTTCGCATTAGTTTTTCTCACGTTGCGTCTTCGAGATTCATGGACAGATTGAGACACTGCGTCCATTTTTTGTCCACGTGCAACATCTAATTCTTTTGATATGTCTTTTGCAAAAATATCCTGTAAACTCTTCCAGTCTTTCAAAATCTTCACCATTTTTGCAACTTTCTCTTTTGAAATTAAGGTGTATGCTGTAATAAGACCTTCTGCTGCTGTCTTACCTTCTGTCTCAACCGCGGCTGAGGCTTCTTCAGATTCTATCATGATATGCTTGATACTAGTCAATATCTCTTTAATTCCAGAATGCTTTAAGTGCTTAAAGATATGTGCTGCATGATTGATTGCTTCTGCCAACAATAGTAATAAAAACAAAGTCTTGATATATTTAGCAATATCTTCTGTTGATGCTTTATCATTGCCTTTAGGGTCACCACCAAAGATATAAGTGAGCATTGTCGCTATACCTTTAAATGGGGCATCCATTATTTTTTCAATCAAGTGTTCTACTCTTTTCCATCTAGCGAAGAAAGCCAGAGCTTTAATATTAGAGTCTGCCTGTTCATCTAAGGTGTGATGTACATGATGCATTTTATGTGAGTCTTTTTCAGCACCTTTCTCTGTCCTTAGAATATCATCCGTTAAATCGGAATATTCGTCATCTGGGATTTTTCCCATTTTTTTAGCTACCCATTGTGCTAACATTCTCACCCACTGAGTTACTTTTACCCAACCCATAGTCGCACCCCATTTGATTGCTCCTATTTTAGCTGCAGCCAGAAGTGCAATCAATGCAACTTCATTTAATTGGCCTGGCCCTTCATTGAGATTATTCAAGAGATAATTCACTCTTTTAGAAACAACATGCTCAGATTTTGTTGAAGCACTTCCTGCTATTTTTTTAATAATCTTGGTGAGAAAAGCTTTGATCTTCTCAAATTGACCCACGGCATCAGTAAAAATAGATTCAAGGGTGGGTGCTTCACTTGAAGACACTCTTTTGGTAATAGCTTTCCAAAGATCTCCAAGGCCTTCATTCACAACATATTGCCTGAACAAAGGATCTCTTTTCATCTCTTCTAATATTAGATTTCGAATAATAGATTCATGAATCACAATTTTCTCCTCGCAAGATATTTACTAGTAATTATACAGGAGATTTGAATATGTACGAATACAATATAGCTATCACCAGTGTTTATGATGGTGACACTATCACAGGTGACCTAGATTTGGGATTTTACACTACACTTAGACAACAAAAATTTCGTCTCATCTATATAGATACAGAAGAGATAAAGAACAAAGACGAAATTTTAAAGTCGAAAGCAATCGAAGCTCGTGACTTCTTAAGGAATTTAGTAGAAGGGAAAGCTTGTAAAATAAAGTGTCATGGCAAAGACAAGTATGGGAGATGGTTAGCTGAACTCTTTATCGAAGGTTACGATAAATCTGCAAATCAAATTCTCTTAGATGAAGGCTTAGCAAAACACTATCTTCCTTGAACAATTTATTTAGGTAATGGTGCACCAAACCACAATCCCATCATTACTTGATGCAGATCATCATCAATCAACTGATGAGGAATTTCCCATTTTAGAGGCAATTTTTCTAAACCATACTGCGAAGTATTCGTTTGAGACCCATCTCTTCCTGTGGTTGAGGTATGTGTAACTTCTTGTTGTTTAATCCAAGTTACTATTGCATCATTTGATTTTGTCATTGAACTAACGATCTGAGCATTCGAATCATACAGAGTAGATTTGATCACTAACTGATTGTCATCAACATGGACTACTGTTTCAACATAATAATGACCATTCTGCATAGAACATTTCATTGGTGATTTTTGATAATCACAGTTATCCCAAGCATATGATATAGTGTCTTTTCCATAAATCAAAGTCGGAACTGGACTCATTGTAATTGGCATTTTGCCACCATGTCCATTTGGAACTTTAGAATTTCTCCATAAATTTCCAGAATACGTAAATGCTGCATTAGAATCTATTGCTTGTTCTATCTCTTTGTTTTTAGTTAGATTAAATACTTTTATAGGCGCAATATATATCTGTCTATTTTCTAGAGGTGCACTATTGTTTAAATTTGAAGGTTCTCCAGCGAATAGAATTGTAGATAAAAGAAAAGCTATCATAAATTTCTCCCTCTAATGGTATATATCTAATTATCTTAGAATATAAAAAGAGCAGGCCCTTTCGAACCTGCTCACACACATTATGGAGTAATATATGAATTAGTCTACTTGGATTTTATAAGAAGTAGGTTTTTTAAATTCTGAATAAGGAACATTAACATACAAAATACCAGCATCATAACGAGAAGTGATAGCTTCTGGATTTACATCTGTACCCAATTGAAATGATCGAGTAAAACTAGTGTAACTATACTCACGATAAGCAGTGGCTCGTTTCTCTTCTGCAGTGTCTTCTACTGATACTCGAATTGTTAGAGTACCATTGTTGACACCGATTTCGAAATCATCTCGAGAATAACCAGGAACGGCAAATTCCATTTGGTATCCTGTGTCATTCTTATAAATATTTACATTTGGAAAATTCTTCTTTTGATTAGTCAAAGTCCCAAAAGTATTATTTCTATAGCTGTTGCTTAGTCCAGTATCAAAGAGTGAATCGAATAATGAGTCAATAGTAGCAGGAAAATAAAGTGACATAAAGTCCTCCGATTGGTTGTATAAAGTAAAAAGTTGTTTGAAAGTAAAGTGCTACAATTCAGTAGCAAGATAATAATAATCACAACTCTTTTCGTTTACACCCTTTATATCATTTTTTTTGAAATTATTTCACAAATGGACAATATTAAACTAAAGATGCAACTTCTTCTGCAAATGCTAAGAATTCTGGATTATCATTAACATATCGAATTTTATATGCATTCGTTCTAAGGTATCTCATTGCTTCAGCACCCAACGATTGTTTATAACATTCTTCCGCAGTATAACCTTCTTGATAGCAAGGCCAAATCACTTCAGCAAGAAAATCTTCTATAGAAACCCAAGATTTCCCTTCTCTAAGTACTCTTCGAATAATTCTCTTTAATTGAGCTTCAGTAATCTTAAGAGTCTCGACACCCCTAGAGTATTTCATATCAACCCAGTCTTCTTGTGAATGAATGTTATGACCTCCTGCCCAAACGTCTTCCATTGCTTCTACGTCTTCAGGAAATTCATAATCTAATAATTCTTTAGTCGTAGATTTTGTAGGCTTGTAAGTCTGTTGCTCAATAGTCTCTCTCATCAGTCTTTTTAGATAACTTTCGGTAACTGGTAATGCTTTTCTCTTTGCCATTTCCTGTTCTATTCTAACATTGATTCTCTCTTCTTGTTTGTTGAGAGACATCCTAGCATATCCATCTTTCGGTTCAGGATCCGAAGCATCTTTCATATACCAATAGATTTCTTGTTGAATATCTTCATTATCAGCGATGATTTCCATTATTTCTTGTTTGGTCTCTTCATCGAGTTTGTCTACTTTGAATTTTAGATTCCTAATGTAGTTATTATCTTTCCATTTTAGCCATCGATCTGCCAAACGTTTAAGACCCGTAGTTCCGAATTCGTCTTTGTACATTTGTCCCCAAATACCAATTGTAAAAATTACCATAGGTATTGTTAGAGCAAAAAATTGTCCAGGGCCTTCATTGATACTTTTTGAACGATATTTTGTAAATCTCATAGTATATTTCTTCCTTAATAAAGTGGTGGAGCCGAGGGGAGTCGAACCCCTGTCCGCAGCAGTCTTAATTTGTGTCATTCACGTGCGTATCTAATTATATCATTAATTAGCAAATTAGGCCAAAAATTATCCACCATATTTCTTTGTCCAGAAAATATTCCACCAACTACGAATTGGGCAACCATTATAATCTAAATTTTTTCTTCTAGATTAACTGAATATTTTAGGTTTTATACGGTCTAAACCCCGCATCGATTATGCAGCTAAAGCTACGTTTTCGAAATTATTGTTGTTGTTTGCAACTAAATTATTTTGAATTGTCAAGGTCATATCTCACCTGCACGCACACTCCTCTTGATTCTACTCCGTCGAAAGCCATTGCGGCCCCAAATATATTCATTATACTCTCTTAGAAATATATTTACAGATAACAGTATAATTACTTCCAAACCGTTTTATGAGGGGAATCTTTATGAATTACAAATATTCTTTAAAGAAATTATTGTTTGAAAATTCTGAAAATGTGGCTGGTACTCCACTAGCAAACAAGTTAGCTAAAGAAATTACATCGGATGAAGTCCACGTATTTGATTTTGATGACACCCTTGGAGTCACAATGAATTCAAATGGGATTATGCCTATCCGAGGTGGAAAACCTATTTTTCACGACCAGTCTCCAAAGGGGAAACAGAGATTCATGGATTTTTTGAAAAATTATTATAAATTACAACAAAGTGATTTCCTTCCATCAGCAAGTGGTGACGATGATCCGGTTGGAATTCGTTGGAGCCCAGTACAAAAATCTTGGACCGCTTATGTCTCTTCTGCAGGTTTAGCAAAAGCAAGATCCCATAATAAAGGAAAAACAGACTATTGGGGATCTTCATCAACTGAAAAATATGCAAATGCACCTCAGATAGACCAATCAGAAGTGATCAATAGTATTGATGCAGGAGATACAGAACCGATTGATAATGAGATTGGTCTGGCAATTGATTTTGAACCTTCTGGATGGACAGATTTAGAAACTACAAAACCCATAAAATCTTCTATTAAAAAACTTGATTTGGCAGATAAGAGCGGTGCAACTACTGCAGTAATGACAGCCCGGGCTGGTAAAGATACACTATATGGCTTCGATGGCACTTCCACTCCTGTTACGAATGCAAAAGATATGACAGATTTCTTGGTTGGACAAGGTGCAGAACCTGACTCTGCAGAAGGCCTAAGAGGCGGTGATAAAGGCGAAAGAATTCAGACACGATTTATCGATAATTTAGAAACTGGAAAACTTCCAAAGGAAATTCATTTCTACGATGACGATGAAGTCAATATTACAAATGTAAGAAAGGCACTATCGAACAAACCGGTTGATTTATTCTTATATGGTCACGGTGAATTTAACAAAGGACATGCTGATGCTTGGGAACCTGATGAAGTGTATCTCAATTCTCCAGAACATAAAATGGAAGAATCAATTATGAAGAGATGGCATAAATTGGCTGGTATAAAATAAATCATACAAATATAAGGAAAATAATATGAGAAAATTTTCAAACAAATATTCGCTTAAGAGACACTTATTTGAATCAACGGTTGATCCTACAATTTTAGCTAAATTGATGCCATTATTGAAACATGAAGACGCAGACTTTGTAAGACAAGGTATTATGTTAGCGCAATCTTTTATGGATGAAGATGATATTGTATCTACAGCCTATAATCCAAAAAATGGTTGGAATAAGGATGGTGCTAATTG
>Ga0255186_1000267_pt1 | contig 8158 bp, 5 predicted proteins | sample Miss_Cont_RepC_0_FD_183635 | JGI IMG/M metagenome (GOLD analysis project Ga0255186, IMG submission 183635) | Freshwater microbial communities from Mississippi River, Louisiana, United States - Miss_Cont_RepC_0h | ecosystem: Environmental > Aquatic > Freshwater > River | place: USA: Louisiana...
CTGGCTACGTCCGACTGCAGACGAGTGAGTGCTTCGTCACCCCGGGCAGCCGTCGCGCTTACAAGACTCACCGCGGCGAGTAATGCATAGATCTTCATGAGATCCCCTCTTGGTACATCCGCTCAATTAAGCGAACAGACACAGCCTATCGTCCCCGCCATACTATGTCTACGGATATGCAAAAAGCCCGCCCTACCGCGGGTCACTAGCACCACCAGAGGTTCCTGTACAAATTCGAGAAAAATTGTACAGTACAGGCCGCGTTCATTGACACGGAACACCACAGAAACACCAGAAAGAGAGGACTCCATGGGGCATTCCCCAATCGTTATAGTGCCTCCTCCCATTGAGAGTCTGCGCGATCTTCGCAGGGACTCTTACTGGCCGAGGCGACTACTTGAAGACCCAGTACTGTCCGCGACGTGCCGCGCGAGGACGGAACTGTCCGACACGCTCCTGAGCGTATACGGTCAGATTCCAGACGCCACGACCCCGCTCTCAACGGAGTCACCTCGGATCGGCGCTTCGGTCGAAACACTCTACCAGCAGCTCACCGAGCTTCTGGAGAGTGATGTCTCGACGCGAAGACTGACCCTCTACCTCCCGCTTGAACTTTTGCCGGCACGAGACGCCACGATCACCGGAATCTCACCGGACGTACGTTCGCGCTTCGAAACAGCGTTTTGTCGACGCTGGCTCGATACCTTGAGCGAGTACGATGTACGCGCGAACTTCGTGGATGGCAACATTCTCGAACCCGAGCTTGCGCCCGACGGACAGCCGCGCGTGCATAAAGGGACCCATCTGATACCGCCCCTCGTCACAGGCGGCATCGTCACCGAATCGTCAGTGCGCGAACTCATGCGCACTACCGATAGCGAGACGCTGCAGCATGACATCGCTGAAGCGCTTCGCACGCGTACTGACCCGCGCGATGAATCCGCAACGAAACTGCCGTTCACTATCGCCTCACTCGGGAACCTTCCTGAGATGATCGCGTATGAACTGCGGATGCTCGATATGCGCGCGGCCACCGACGCGAGTCGTGGCGCCCCGGCGGCTCGTACCGCATGGGAAAGACGGAACAACGAAGAGCTCCTGATATCGCGATTCGCGAGCGCGCTCTCACTTCATGACGAAGAGAACGTGTTCGGGGTCGTATCAGGAGACAGTGTTGTCACACGCATCCTCATTCGCGCACAGCGAATGATGATCGAGCGACTCCATGCTACGGATCCCGTCGGCGCATCCGTGCGCGCGCACCACCTCATAGCGCACGTACGTACGCTTTACGCACATGCGCCGAGCGTACTCGACGAATACGAAACGGCGGTAGCCTATCTCCGTCATTACGGATTCGTGACTGACACAGAGACGGAGGAACTGGGATTCCCTATCCCCAATCTCTACGCCGACTTCGATCCAAAAAGTGCGCTCGCCCACGATCTGGGAAAGTTCACTGACGTGATCGAAATTCTGCGAAGCGATCCGGAATACGCCCGGCTCTTCTACCCGGTAGTACTCTTTTTTGGATCGCGTCTCAAGGGATACGCGGCAAGAAACGCAGATCTCGATGCTGCCGTCTTCATTCGACCAGGCATCGAGCTGCATGAACGGCCGCGCATACGGCGCATCCTCTCTTCGCTCTTTGATCGGGGAGGTGTTGGAGGCAAAGTCGTCGAGTTCTGGCTACGGGACGACGCAAGCACTCTCCATGTGCGCGACTTCGCCCTCGATGATGTGTACCTCGCTGATTGCACCTGGGCACACCTTCTCTTCGGGAGTGTGTGGCTGGGCGCCGACGACGAGATACACATGCTCTATGCACACTTGTTGCCGGGGTTTCTCAAACTCGGCACCACGGAGTATCGAGGCGTGAATCTGCGGGAGACCATCCTCGCACAGATGGAACGTGAGACCCTGCAGTATCGCTTGATGCATAAAGGGTATCGACGATTCTTTCCGCCAAGCGGAGGGATCGCGGCGCATCCATCACTCGATTCCGAGAGCGTGTTCTGGGATTCGGGCTACCGACGACTCGCGAGTGTTCTCTACGCGCGTCGCGTGTTGCTTCCGTGAGTCACAAAAAACAGAAGGGGCGGTGCCGCATAGGCATCGCCCCTTTTCTTTTGTGCTTCAGAGATACCGCTTATCGGCCTCTGTCTCTCCGGTCGACACTGCGACGACCGGCTTCTGCAGCTCTGCCGACAATCGTTCGGCACACAGACGCGTCAGAGATTTTCGACTCCCCTTCACGAACCTGTTCCACTCGAAGGTGGGAGAGCAGCGTCTGAGCAACTTCTCGATCTGCGCCTGATGTGCAATCTGCGCCTCAGGATTCGGGAGTGCGGAAGGCAAGATGTCGACGATCATATTCGGACGACGCATGACGACGCCCGGAATGTTCACGCCGACAATATCTGCTATATAGCGCGGACATACCACCCACTGCCCTTTCGACATCAATCGATCGAGGCAGGTGATGACAAGTCCGTCAATATCAATTCCGCACACTGCGGCAGCATATCGCGCCGCCACCATGTCGAACGTTCCGACGCGAAACGCTCCCTGCCACGGATGCAGCTTGTTCGATGCATCAGGCAGGTCAGTGGTAAGTTTCGATGATTCAGCAACGAACGGTCCGCCGCCGTGGCGCGTATGATACGCGCGCAAGACGCCGTAGGATGCAACCGAACCATCATACCCACACTCTTCCAAGATCAGCTTGGCTGCTCTCGGTATCGTCCTCACTTGAGTCGTGTACGGATGGAATCCGTAATACCGATCAAGGAGGACGCCCTGCGATCCTTCGAACACAACAGTGCCCGCGGATCCCAAGACATTCTCCGCAACGAACGTCGTGTCAACGACACGCACTCGTCGCGCCAGTTCGCCGAACCACTCGAGAGCCCATGTGACCGTTTCCGGACTTCTGAGTTCCTCGAGTTCGCGAACGATCTCAGGAGAGTTCGCTGCAGTTCGATCAGCATGCTCTTCGAACTCCGCCCATTTGCGCCGCTGAATACTCAGCAGTTTGTCGCGCAAATGAATGCTCGCGAGATCGCGCGCCCGAACGGCTTCGGCAGGATATGCCTCTGCGTCGAGCACGGTCTCCCCGACTCCGATACCAACTGACCCACGCCGTTCACTACCGCGAAGCAACTCGCGGAGCCGACCGGCGATGGCATGGAACGGCGTGATGACGAGCGCCTCTTCATGGATCGTCATCAGGTCGAATATCTTTCGCATACCGCCTTCGTACTCGAGCGCCTCACCCTCGCGGATGATGGCGTACGGGTCGACGAGCATGTGACGCGATAGATGGGTTCGTGAGCCGCGCAGTGTCCCCGAGCCAAACTGCGAGAAGACGTGTGAACGTCCGAACGCAGTCACCACACGATGTAGTGCCTGCGGACCGCCCGTTCGTATGACCGTGTGCGCACTATGCTTTTGAGCAAGCCAGTGCGTAACCGTCCCTTTTCCTTCGTCACCATAGCCGAGGCCGGTGACGATGTATGCATGCTTCATTGCATCCTCCGTTAAGAAAAGGAGGCGGTCCGAGGACCGCCTCCCGCTTCGCTCGGAAGCATCACAGCTTCCACTTTCGCTCGGTCGGCCCTTGCGGCATCACACCCGAATCCTCCCGCGGCTTCGTCTTCGCTTCCGGAGAGCCGATCGGCCAGATGTCATCGCGCGAGGCGAAGAGCGAGCCGGCCATCGGGATCTTCTCGAAGTTCGGGAACGTGCGCTGGAGCCCGAGAGGGATCTTCGAGCACGCTTCGACGATGCGCGCCGCGTTCGTCGGAGAGACCTTCGCCTCCTCGAGAAACGCAAACGCGCTCTGTAGATTGAGGACTCCCTCCGTGAGACCGATGATGACGGCCTGCACTTCGGCAAGATCCTCGGTACGCGGCAAAGCGACGATGCGGTCCTTGCCAAGCACCTCAGTCCACCAGCTGGTGACGCGAGAATCTCGATCCACCTGCAGGAAGAATGCGTGCCACTTCTTGAGCAGAGCATTTGCTGCTTGCTTCGTTGTGGGCATCTTGCTGATGCCGGCCTTCTCGAGAGCGTCGCCGCCGAAGACGCGTTCGACAAGCTCTCGTTCGATGTTGTCGCGCCCGCGCTCGTCGCCGACCATGAAGTGGTAGCCACGCAGGCCGTACTCCGTGATTGACGAACGAGTGAGGTAGGCCGTCGAGAAGATATCGAGCTGATATTCCTCAGGAGCGTCGCCGCCGCCGCGCTGAGGCGCAAGAAGTCCCATCTGCCGTTCGACCTCGTTGTCGGGCTCGAACTGCGAGACCTGGTACGGGAACGTGTCGCCAACATCTTGAATGACGCCGGTCGCCATCTGCGTGTGGTAGCGCTTGAGGACCGCATTCGAGCCTTGCACCAACAGGTTCTGGACCTTGGGCTGCACGCGAAACGCGATGTCCACGTTGCTGCCCATCGAGCCGGTCGTGTCGATACCGGTCTTCACCGGCATCGCTGCGCCAAACTTGAGGTTGAACTTGTCGCCCTCCGGCACCATGAGATTCATGGCAAGCCGGACGACGCCGCGCTCGTTGGGGGCGACCAGCGAGTCGAGTCCCTTGCCGCTGCGAACGTTCTGCTCGCCGACATACGTTGCTGTTCCGCCCGTTCGCTTCACTTCTGCCGCTCGCGCTCCGTAGGTAGCCGAGGACCATGCACCTTTCTCTCTCATGAGAGATCTCCTGTTTCAATGAGCTATGACTGCTTTCGTTAACCCAGGGTCGCAGTCGTATCCTAGGAGCGCACACTGTACAACGCATTCGGCAATGCGTCAAAATCATTGAGACATAGGAAAAGCGCGGCCTTTGCGGCCGCGCTTGAGACTTTTCGTGCAGGACAGGACTCATCCCTCCTGATACTCGTTCCAGAATGTAAGTGCTGCGACGCCGTGCTCTTGAGAAATGCCGTCTGAGAGCATGAAGTGCTGGTACCCGAGAGATTTCATATACTCGAGATCCGACAAATCAGCCATCGAGACACTTCCGGCATTGAGCCCCATGAGCAACCGCGACGCGCAGATCGCGCGCGGATCACGCTGAGCGATCATACCCAGTACCCACGGCATCTCGAGAAGCCCGATGTGAATCATGAGATCGTCGCGAGCTGCCATCAGACGGTACGGACTTTTCTCGCTGAAATGCTTGCGCGTGAGTGTATCACGCACGAACTCGACACCTGGCTTCGATTCGATCTTGAACACGACCTCGCAATCTGCAGGATCGATTCGATGCTTCGAATGCTTCGAGATCGCATCTTCGAGCTCGCGCACATCCTCCTTGCTCTCAACGAACGACAGCATGAACTGCTTGAGGCCCAGTGCGAGCGCCGCGTCGATATATTCATGATCGAGGTCAAGGAGACCTCCCTCGATCGTGAGCTTCGCCGCGATGATGTTCACCGATTGTCCGTGGCCGACCGGCGCCTTCGGTAATGGATCTACGAAGATCTCATTGCCTTTCTTCTCTGCCAGGTCGCACACGTCGTCACCACGGAAGTAGACTTTCGCAGGCCCGACCACGCTGAAATCGTGATTCAGCCTTATCGGCCCATACGGCGCGTTCGCCCACTCGATGATACGCAGCTGCTTCCCTTTGAGGTCCACGTAGACGGGCTTCCCCAGGGGCTTAGCAATACGCACAATACGCTCAAGCGTCTCGTACGCCGGATATGGCGAGCGGACTCCTGTGTTGTATCGAACGGCCCCCGTGAGAGGGTGCTCGATGATGTCTCGCAGCAATTTCTCCTGATACACAGGAGGCAGGCTCACGAAAAGCATGGGTGATTCCTTTCTGTTTCCCACATTTCGACTTACGCGATAGTACAATTCATTCTGGTTATGTCAAATAGAATGAGGGGCCGCGCCGCGGCCCCTCTTTCTGTTGTACATATCTTACGACTAGAGCTTCCAGCTCTTATCGCCCGTGCCTGCCGATTTCTCGGCAGCACTCTCGCCTCCTGAGGGCTTCGGGGTGGCCGAGACGATCTTCTTCGCCGTCACCGGCTTGAAGCTCTTGAGCGGCTGGAGCGCCTCCTCAACCTGTCGGATCCGCTCAGGCGATTGCGGCTCGTACTTCACGTCCTGCCCAAGATCGAGCGGTCGTGTACGCATGTCTTCGAGATATTGCAGAAGCGTACGCTTCCCCGAAACGATAGCGTAGACGCCGAGCGTGATGTCGCCGATAGCGAGATCCCCTTCATCGCCCTGCGGCAGACAGATAACTTTGTCCCCGCCGAGTACTCGACGCCAGTCACCGATGATCGGCGCATCGAGACCGCCCTTGTAGTACCGATGGATCAGGAGCGCGTTACCCTTGAACTTCGACGACAGATCGCCGAACACCTTCGTAGCCGTCGTCTCCTCATGTTCGCCGCCGAATTGCTCGACGAGGTCGCCCTCATAGAGCCGTTCGCGAAACCCTTCATCGCCCGTGAAAAGGCAGATCGGATTTTCCGCGTTCGGCATCTCGCACTGGTAGGCATAGAAATATGCCGCCATCTCGTACGATTCCTGATGCGTACCACCCCCTCTCCCCTCGAAATAGATATTCTTGAAGTACCGATCGAGGTTCCTCAGTGGAGAGAAGTCGGCCATCTGAAGCGGGGCACTATCGGATGTAGTATCCCCTACTGCCGACAGACTCATCACGGGATCGGGCAGGTAGTCGCGCGCGACGACCTGACCGACAATCCCAGGCCACTTGTCGTAGATGATCTTCGGCAAGTTGCCCATCGAGCCCGTCACGTCGAACGAATAGACGAGAGGATTTCGCGCCTTCGTCACGAGCCGCCGCCCCTTCGGAAGAAAAGAAGGATCGACTGATCGTCGCGAGAGTTCGCGCTCGGCACTCGTCGTGACGCCTGAGGCGCTGCGATAGCGCTTGTCGGCGACGTCGCGATCGTAGAAGTGTCCACCACCACCCATGTCAGTACTCCTCTTGTTGAAACGCTGAAGAACCAGCGACACCCACCATACCCAATTTCTCGCCAAATCAAAACCCCGGGCACCTTGGTGCACCGGGGTCATTTTTGTCGTCAGGAAAGCCACTATGCCGCCCTGAGGATGTTGCGTGCTTCGATCTGAGCAATGATCTCCGCGCCGCGCGCGACGACGTTCCGCTCTTTGATCTCGTCGACGATTGCCGCCGCGTTGTCAGGAAGCAATCGACGCGATGACGACTCAGAGATCGCGAGCAGCGTCATAAGGTCGATGTCGGCCTGACTGGCCGACGGAATGAAGTCGTCGATCGAAGCACGGAGCGCCTCGTCATCGACCACCTTCTTCTCGAGCTCTCCCGCGAACCTGAACGACTTCAGGACAATCGCTTCGATATCCGCTCCCGAGCGCCCACTGACGAGCGTCGCAAACGGTATGAAGTCCTTGATCGAAGTCTCGATCTTGTAGCGCTTGAACATCACGCCAAAGATCGAGGCGAGCTCGCGTTCGGTAGGCATAAGGAGCGGAATGCGATCGTCGCTACGCCCGCTCCGCTTCAGTGCTGCGTCCATCCGGTCTGGCCGGTTGGTGCAGTTGATCATGAGGATGCGCCCGCGGATGCGCGCGTCGGACAGAAACTCCATCCATGCACGCATGATGCGCTCAGACACTCCAGAATCACCTTTCGGCGAATCGCGATTTGCCTCCCCGAGATCGACCTCGTCATTCATGACGATGACCGGTGCCAAGGCCCAGAGACCCTGGATCTGCCGCTCCGTTCGCTCTTCCGATTGCCCGACCCACATGGACCGCGCATTCTTCAAACGCACGAAGTTGAAGCCGGCACCTTTCGCGAGTGCCTGCCCGAGCGCGGTCTTTCCCGTTCCCGGCGGCCCCATCAAGGTCACCCCTTGCGGGATGAGTCTCGTCTCGTTCTTCGTGATCGCCTTGATGACGTTCGCGAAGTAGGCTTTCACTTTCTCGAGCCCGCCGATCTCGTCGAGTGTCCACTGCGGATCGACGATCTCCATCACGTCACCGTATTCAGCGGTGAGGATCTCGTTCTTCTTCGCTTTCACGAACAAGAGATCGATCGGTGTTCCCGCCTGGTTGGCCATGCGGAACATCTCGAGTATCTGCCGCAAGCTCATACCCTGCGTTGCGTTCACAAAGACGTCAATGTCGAAG
>Ga0255186_1000273_pt1 | contig 8049 bp, 7 predicted proteins | sample Miss_Cont_RepC_0_FD_183635 | JGI IMG/M metagenome (GOLD analysis project Ga0255186, IMG submission 183635) | Freshwater microbial communities from Mississippi River, Louisiana, United States - Miss_Cont_RepC_0h | ecosystem: Environmental > Aquatic > Freshwater > River | place: USA: Louisiana...
AGTATGCTCAAATTGTTGAGGCAAAGCCAGAAGTAGTTGAAGAGAAGAAGGCCAGCGCGCCAGCTGCAAAGCCTGCAAAGGCGGATACTTCGCTCCACCAGATTGGTTCTTCAACAGAGCTTCTGGAGAAGATCGCTGGCGTTAAATCAGATGCACCACTTTGTGTTACCTGTGGAGTCAAGATGAGAGCATCAGGTGCTTGCTATGTCTGTGAAGGTTGTGGCAACACTTCAGGATGTAGCTAGAAAATTAATTATAGGAGAGCTTGCCTCTCCTTTAATCCTTAACCCCTCGAAGAAATTTCGGGGGGTTAAATCATTTAACGCTATTTATTTAGAGTAAAAGTAAGTAATTTCTAATCAATGAATGTGAATTCAGAATAAGGTTGCCACTATGAGCGCAGAGTCGGTTAGAAAGGCGCTAGCAGCAGCAGTTGAGGCAATTGGGGGAAGCCAGAGAGCTGGCCAGATTGCAATGGCAGAGGCGGTGGCAAACGCCCTTGAAGATCGCCATCACCTCCTAGTTCAAGCAGGAACTGGGACAGGAAAGTCACTAGCTTATTTAGTGCCAGCTCTAGTTCATGGCAAGCGAGTACTTGTTGCTACAGCAACCCTTGCGCTGCAGCGACAATTAATTGAGCGAGATCTTCCTAAGGTTCAAAAGGCTTTAGAGAAAGAATTGGGAAGAAGTATCTCCTTTGCTGTTTATAAAGGGGTTGGGAATTATCTCTGCCTGCAGAAGATGAATGCTGATGACTCTGGAGTTGATAGCCAGGTATTAGTTGAGATTTCATCACTTGAATCAGATGCTCGTCGCCTTCGCCAGTGGGCGAGTAGAGATGGCATCTCGGGCGACCGCGATGATGCCCCTGAGGTTGATAGACGAGTCTGGCTAGCTAATTCAACTTCTGGAAGAGAATGTGTGGGAGCCGATGAGTGTCGCTTTGGAGCGCAATGTTTTGCAGTGAAGGCAAAAACTAAAGCCCAGAGCGCAGATATCGTAGTTACTAATCACACCTTACTTGCAATTGAAATCGTTGACTCTCATCCGATATTGCCAGAGCGAGATGCAGTGATTTTAGATGAGGCTCATGAGTTTATGGATCGCACTACTCAGGCAGTAACAGAGGAGCTAACTGCAGCAAGGGCTAGTAGAGCAGCAAATATGCTGCGAAAACATCTTCCAGGAAAAGCTGCTGAAGCGCTGGGCAAAGCTTGCGATGGGTTTACTAAAGCACTTGATGAGTATGGCCAGGAGTTTAGAATTAAAAGTAGCGATGAGCGAAAACTTCAAGAACTACCACTGCTTCTAGCCCCTTGGGTGAGAAAGATTAAAGAGGCAGCAGAGAGCGCTATTGCGCTAATTAATGCCGATTCACTAATTGTAGATCCAGATGCTTTAGCTGAGCGGGCTCGAGTAAAGGGAGCGGTCAATGAAATCAAAGTCACTGCAGCAAAGATGCTTAAGATTGGCAGTAATCAAGTGCTCTGGTTTGAACCAACATTTTCCACTCTCTATCTTGCTCCACTAGAAGTTTCACATCTATTGCGCGAGAACTTATTTACTAAAACTCCCGTTATTGCAACAAGTGCAACCTTGAGCGTTGGAAATAGTTTTGCTGCAATTGCTAAGAGCTTTGGCATTGATCCACTAGAGGCTATCCAAGATGAAAGTAGTGATAGTGCGGGAGATATTGATCCAGAGAATTTAGTATCACTCGATGTTGGTTCACCTTTTGATTTTGCCAGCCAAGGAGCGCTCTATCTTCCAAGAGATCTACCTGAGCCAACAAGAGATGGGCCAAGCGCCCAAGCTCTGGTTGAGTTAGGTGAGTTAATTGATGCTGCCGGGGGAAGAACTCTTGCACTATTTTCATCATGGCGCGGCGTTGAGATGGCTGATGAACATCTAAGGCGAGTTTTAGCAGAGCTTCCAATAAAGATTATTACTCAAAGACGGGGCGATAGCGTTGGAGTCTTAGTTGAAAAATTTGCAAGTGATCCCACTTCAATTTTGCTTGGAACAATGAGCCTTTGGCAGGGAGTTGATGTGCCGGGGCCATCTTGTATTTTGGTAGCAATTGATCGAATACCTTTTCCAAGACCAGATGATCCAGTGATGTCGGCAAGGGCTGCCCAGATAGATGCATCTGGTGGCTCAGGTTTTATGCAAGTCTCACTTCCAAGGGCTGCCCTACTTCTTGCGCAGGGAACAGGAAGGCTAATTCGATCCATTGATGATCGCGGGGTAGTGGCAATTCTTGATTCAAGAATTGTTAATAAACGCTATGGGTCAGTGCTTCTAAACTCTATGCCGCCGCTATGGAGAAGTAGCGATGGGGCTGTTATCAAAGAATCTCTCAAAAGACTTTCTAGCCAATACAACTCCACAGGGCAGTGATATCCCCAAAGTCTTAGTTTTTCCAATTTACATTTGAAATCAAGAAGGCATCATCTGCTGGATGCGGATCACTCTTGTTGCAATGTTAATTATCTTTTCATCTATGAATGCTGCCTATGGAGCTTGTGAAGGTGAAACATGTATTGATGTAAAAGCTAATCAAGAAAGCAATGAAGTTGTAATCACAGTTAAGAAGGGTAAGGCGGGCAGTCAGGTATCAACCACGCCAAAGCCAAGACCAACCTCAACTACAAAGCGGACTTGGATTCCCTGGCTTCCAAAGCCACCTGCTGCAAGTAAGCCAGTTGCGCTAGGTCCAAAGCCATCACCAAAACCAAGAGTGAAGAGAATCTCCGGCTCTCAAATTAGCGATCAAGTTAAGAGTTTGATTCCAAGGGGAGCGATAATCACACAACCGCTAGATAACATCTTGGTAAATCAGAGCGTTAACTTCTTAACTAATACTCCCATGCACTTCACAACCGTCCTTGTAGTTCTTGGCACGCCTATAACGATTCACTTGACTCCGGAGTTTTTATGGGAGTTTGGAGATGGCAATAGCCAGAGCACCAGGCTTGCCGGAGCCCCATACCCACTGATGCTTATTGAAAATACTTACAAGAGCTCAGGCCAGAAGAGAGTTGAGTTAACAACAACTTGGAGCGGTTTCTGGCGAGCGGGGTCTATAGGTGCGCCAATTGATGGAGCAATTGTGCAGAGGGTCAGTCGGCAAATAGATGTTAGGCCAGCCAGAGGTATCTACAGGGGTTAGTTATCAACATTTCTGCGGCTTGAAAAAAACTTCATTTTCTCTATCCCAAGATGCTTTGCCCATGACGACACTTACAACACCTAAAGACCTTCTTGCCGCAGTTCCATTTCTAATTGGGTTTAATCCAGAGAATTCAATAGTTCTTTTGAGCCTAAAAAATGATGCAATAGCCATGGCAATTCGCATCGATTTTCCCGATCAAATCGGCGCAGATGAACTAAAACGTTTAACCTCCCATTTATCTAGAGATAGCGCTGAATCTATTATCGCAATCTTTTATTGCCTAGAAATTGGGCAGAGTCAAAATGAAATCATTTCAGAGATTCTCGCTGCTATAACTGATTACGGGCTTAGTCTTCGAGAAGTTATAACAGTTGAGGGGAATCGATATCGCTCATTAATTTGTGAAGATTTGAGCTGTTGTCCAAGTCAGGGGAACCCACTTCCAGAACTAATTGATTCACGAATAGCTGCAGAGCAAGTTGCACAAGGCAGGCCAATTCCTTTCGCAACTCTTGAACTGCTAATAGATTCAATTTCGCAACTTGATAGCGATGATGAATTAATTGATTTAATTCGCAGCATTGAGCTTATTGATTATGAGAAAGATCCAATATCTTTTCAAAGACAAGGCGCTAGTGCAGTTAACCAATTTATGGATGAGTTTAAATCTCATGGTCTAGTCAAAGATAAGGCTCTAATTGCACTGCTTTTAGTTCGCCTATCGGATTTGCAGGTTAGAGATTACGCACTTGGAAGTGTTAAGGCTGAGAGCCTTGATCTCTACTTCACTGCCTGGAGATGGTTGCTTCGAATTGCCCCAGAGGGCCATATCGCCCCAGTTGCTAATTTGTTTGCAGCAGTGGCTTATGAGCGAGGCGATGGAGCTCTTGCACAGAGAGCGCTAGATAGGGCAGATAGTGATGATCCAAGTTATGCAATGAGTAAATTACTGAGACAAGTCTTTAACTCCGGTTGGGCCCCTAACTCATTTGCCCAAATGAGAAGTGAGCTACACCCCAAAATTTGTAGTGAGCTTTTCTCGGGTACTATCTAGAGGTGAACATCGGCGTTCCCAAAGAGATAAAGAACCATGAGTATCGAGTCTCGCTAACCCCGGCAGGAGTTAGAGAATTTATCCGCCAGGGGCATAAAGTTTTAGTGGAAAGTTCGGCTGGTCTTGGCTGCGCAATCTCAGATGATGACTATAGAAGCGTTGGGGCAACAATTATTGCCTCAGCAGATCAGCTCTGGGCTGAGGCCGAATTAGTCTTAAAAGTAAAAGAGCCGGTTTCTGCTGAATATCACCGAATGAGAGCTGGCCAAGTTCTATTTACCTATCTTCATCTTGCTGCTTCAAAGGATTGCACTGATGCGCTAATAAAAAGTGGTATCACGGCAATTGCCTATGAAACTGTTGAGTTAAATTCCAATCTTCCACTTCTTGCTCCAATGAGCGAGGTTGCTGGGCGTATGGCTCCACAAGTTGGCGCAGCAGCGCTGCAGGCAAGTTCAGGAGGGCGCGGTGTATTGCTTGGCGGAGTTCCTGGAGTAAGACCTGGAAAGGTTTTAATTCTTGGCGGAGGAACTGCAGGTCTTGCTGCAGCAACTATTGCCCTTGGTATGAGAGCTGATGTAACGGTAGTTGATTTAAATCAGAGCAGACTTGCCTATATAGATCAGATATTTAATGGAGCAGTAAAGACTTTGGTCTCTAATACCCATGAGATTGAGCAAGAAGCACTTCTTTCAGATTTAATTATTGGAGCTGTTTTAGTACACGGCGCAAAAGCTCCGAAGTTGATTAGTAATGAGTTAGTTGCGCAGTTAAAGAAGGGTTCAGTCTTGGTTGATATTGCAATTGATCAAGGTGGCTGTTTTGAGGATTCAAAGGCGACAACCCATGCAGATCCAACATATAAAGTTCATGAGAGCATCTTTTACTGCGTGGCCAATATGCCAGGAGCCCTGCCGCTGACCTCCACCTACGCTCTCTCAAATGCCACCCTGCCTTACGCGCTAGCACTTGCCAATAAGGGCTGGAAGAAGGCGCTATCTGAAAACTCTGGCCTTGCTAAGGGGCTAAATGTCCATAATGGCCAGATAACTTATAAAGCAGTAGCTCAGGCTCATGGCATGGCAAGTGTTGAGATGGACTTTTCACTCTAAATTTTCTAAAGTCCGCCTTAGGTCAAGAGTTCCAGCATTAAGCCCCGGCTAACTGGACGGCAACCCTCCACCGCGGTGGGGTGCTCCGGGTGAGGACCTGGTCGATTGCAAAGTGCATCGACAAGCGCGGGTCTGACAATTATTGGCAGGCCTTAAGCTCCTAATTTGCGAAAGGCAAGGAAAAAGTGAAAAAAATCTTTAAATTCATCCCATTACTTCTAACTGCTCTAGTAATCACAGCATGCTCCTCATCAAGTGATGAGGGCGCAACAGGTGATTCAACAACATGCTCTCCAGAATCTCTTGCAACAGTTGAAGCAGGAGTTCTAACAATTGCAACAGGTGAACCTGCCTACTATCCATGGGTCATCGATGATGCTCCAGAGTCAGGTGAAGGTTTTGAAGCAGCTGTTGCATATGCAGTTGCAAGTGAGCTTGGTTATGACCAGTCAGCTGTCAAGTGGGTTCGCACCAGCTTTGATGCCGCAATTGCGCCAGGACCAAAGACATTTGATTTCAACCTCCAGCAATATTCCATAACTGATGAGCGCAAGCAGGTTGTTGATTTCTCATCTGCATACTACAAATCAAATCAAGCAATTGTCTCCTTCAAGGGAAGCAAGATTGATGGCGTCACTACCTTGCAGGGTCTTGCAGATGCCGGAGCTAAATTAGGCGCCGCTGTTTCAACTACCTCACTTGATGTGATTGAAGGCCAACTAGGGCTAAAGGCTGCGGTATTTAACGATAACGCTGCTGCTGTTACTGCCCTTAAGAATAAGCAGATTGATGGTCTAGTTGTAGACCTTCCAACTGCTTTCTATCTCTCAGCTGTTGAAGTTCCAAATGGAATAATCGTTGGACAAATTGATGGCAGTGATTCAGGAGATCAAGGATTTGGTCTCTTGCTATCTAAAGACAATCCGATCACATCATGTGTTTCAGGAGCGGTCGATGCAATTAACAATAATGGAACACTTCAGGCCATTATTGATCAATGGTTAACATCTTCTGCAGGAGCGCCAGTACTTGGATAGTTGCCAGATCAGGCAAACTACTAAGCATGGCTAATGGCTAAGAAATCGGGGCGCAGTTCTAATAGAGCTGCGCCCTCTTCTTCTTATAACTTTGGTGGCAGCTGGAGCCCAAGTGAAATAGAACTTGCAAGACGTCAGGCGCGGCGAGCACGAAATAAGAAAAGTGCGCTAATTGCAGCACTCTCAAGCTTCTTAGTCCTTGGAACCCTTGGGTTAGTTCTAGTTACCTCACCGGGCTGGGAGACTCTTAGAAATACATTCTTTAAGTGGGCCTATGGCTTTGAAATTCTGCCCAAAATACTTCTCGGCTTTACCACCAATGCCACACTAACTGTTATTGCAGGAACATCTGTAGCGCTCATTGGTTTAGGAATAGCACTGCTTAGGACTTCTAGATCGCCGGCATTAACCCCATTTAGGATTCTTGCCACAGTTTATGTTGATGTATTCCGCGGCATTCCAATGCTTCTAGTAATTCTTCTTGTGGGATTTGGAATTCCGGCGCTACAGATAAAGGGCTTAACCAATAATGTTTTGGTTTTAGGAACTCTTGCAGTAATCATCACCTATTCGGCATATGTTGCTGAAGTTATTCGCTCCGGAATTCTTACCGTTCACCCAAGCCAGAGAGCTGCTGCTAGATCACTGGGTTTGAGTAATTTTCAGACTCTTCGCCACGTTGTTCTGCCTCAAGCACTTAAGAGAGTCACTCCACCACTTCTAAATGATTTAGTAGCGCTAATTAAAGATACTGGTCTAGTTTCAATTTTGGGAGTAACCGATGCAGTAAGAGCTGCGCAGATTCAAACTGCAAAGACTTTCAATTACACCCCATATGTTATGGCGGCAATCATCTTTCTCCTAGTGACAATTCCCTTGACGCGCTGGACTGATCGGATGCTTAGAAACTCTTATGAGCGAGAAAATGCTGTGGGGCAAGCATGAGTCAGGCGGTGTTGCAGCTCGAGAAAGTTCGAAAGAGCTTTGGAAGTGAAGTTGTTCTTGAAGATATTTCCTTTAAAGTCTTAGAGCATAAAGCCACGGTCTTTATTGGCGCATCTGGTAGTGGCAAGTCGACGCTACTTCGCTGCATTAATTTACTTGACCAGATAGATGATGGGCAGATACTCCTTGATGGGCAAGATATCTCTGCAGCAGATGTAAATCCTGATGAGGTGAGAAAGAAGTTAGGAATGGTTTTTCAATCCTTTAATCTCTTTCCTCACATGACAGTTCTTGAAAATGTTATTTTGGCTCCAACCAAGGTGCAGAAAGTGGCAAAAGAGAAGGCAATAGATGAAGCTCTAGAGCTATTAAATAAGTTTGGCTTAAGAGAGAAGGCTGACCAATATCCAGATCGGCTAAGCGGGGGTCAGCAGCAGAGAGTTGCCATTATCCGCTCCCTTGCCAGGCACCCTCGACTGCTATTACTTGATGAGATAACTAGCGCCCTTGATCCGGTCTTGGTTAATGAAGTTTTGAGCACGGTTAGAGATCTAAAGAGTGAGGGAATGACGATGGTGCTGGCCACCCATGAGATGGGTTTTGCCAAACAGGTGGCCGATGAGCTCTGTTATCTGCATCAGGGAAGAATTCTGGAGTGGGGAAGTCCAAAGAAGATTTTAGAAAACCCTAAAAAGCTTGAGACAAAGGAGTTCTTGCGCCGCCTCC
>Ga0255186_1000279_pt1 | contig 7977 bp, 5 predicted proteins | sample Miss_Cont_RepC_0_FD_183635 | JGI IMG/M metagenome (GOLD analysis project Ga0255186, IMG submission 183635) | Freshwater microbial communities from Mississippi River, Louisiana, United States - Miss_Cont_RepC_0h | ecosystem: Environmental > Aquatic > Freshwater > River | place: USA: Louisiana...
TTTGCCAAGAGGATCGTGATAAAGTTATTAATTATGTGAAAAATAAATACAAAGGCGGTGTTGCACAAATTATCACTTTTGGAAAACTTCAGGCAAGAATGGCAATACGTGACATTGGTCGTGTTATTGGTCTTCCTTATAGCGTTGTAGATTCACTTTCAAAAATGATCCCCTTTGATCCTTCGAGACCTCTTTCATTACAAGAGTCTGTTGCGCTAGAGCCGAGAATTCAAGAAGCACAAAAAAATGATGTTAAAATTAATAAATTAATTAATTTAGCAATAAAACTTGAGGGGCTTTATAGAAATATTGCAACCCATGCTGCAGGAATTGTCATTGCTGACCGACAGATAGAAGAAATTGTTCCTTTATATAAAGATTTTGATTCAGATCACGATATTCCTGTAACTCAATTTGATATGAAATGGTCTGAAAATGCAGGACTTGTGAAGTTTGATTTTCTTGGTCTTAAAACGCTCACTGTCATTAAGAAAACAGTAAATTCACTTAAAGAAAATAATATCAACGTCAATTTTAAAGATCTTCCACTTGATGATCCTAAAACTTTTGAACTCTTATGCTCAGGCGAAACCATGGGAGTGTTCCAATTAGAAAGTGCTGGAATGAGAGAAGTTTTAAAGCAAATGAAGCCAAACAAATTCGAAGATATTATTGCACTTGTTGCACTTTTTAGACCAGGCCCGATGCAGAATATTTCAAAATATAATAACTGTAAGCATGGAATAGAAAAACCAGATTATCTTCATCCAAAAATTGAACATATTTTAAAAGAAACATACGGAGTAATTATTTACCAAGAGCAAGTCATGCAAATTGCGCAATCCCTTTCAGGCTTTTCTGCTGGTAAGGCTGACATATTAAGAAAAGCTATGGGTAAGAAAAAATCTGCGGAGATGGAAAGACAGAAGAAAGATTTTATAGAGGGTGCAGTAAAGAATGGAATTACTAAAGATCAGGCAGTTTACATATTCCAGTTAGTCGAGAAATTTGCACAATATGGATTTAATAAAAGCCATGCAGCAGCTTATGCATTAATTGCTTATCAAACAGCATATTTAAAAACACACTATCCAATTTATTTTATTGCAGCTTCGATGAATTTAGATTTAGCTAATACTGATAAGTTAAATGAATTTTATGAAGAATTAAAACGATTAAAAATTGATGTGGTATTACCTTCAATTAATCAATCATTTGCAGATTTTGTTGTTAAGGAGAATAAACTTTTTTACGCTTTAGCCGCTATTAAAGCAGTTGGGTTTGAATCTGTTAATCAAATTATAGCTAATCGTAAAGATAATGGACCATTTAAATCTTTAGAAGATTTTATTTTAAGAATTGATTCTAAATTAATTAATAAACTTCAAATGGAGGGTTTAATTAAATCTGGAGCCTTTGATTGTCTAGAAACAAACCGTAAATTTTTATTTGATGTTGTTCCTGAAATTATAAAAATATCTAAAAATTATAAAGATTCCAACCTTTTGCAGAATAATTTATTTGATAGCGATAAAACTAGTAAACTTCCGTCATTAGAAAATTTTGTAAGTAAAAAAGATACCTGGAATCAAAATGAAAAAATGAAAAATGAATTTGAGTCTATAGGATTTTTTATAAGTGAACATCCGCTTTTAAATTATGAAAAAATTTTAAAGACTTATAATGTAAAGAAATTTTCTGATATTGGAGATAATGATTTAAATAAAGAGTTTGTTCTCTCAGGTACCTTAATGGCTGTTCAAGAAAAAAAGACTGCAAAAGGACAACCCTTCGCAATAATTAAGTTAAGCGATTTGAGTAGAATGTTTGAGTTATTTATTTTTTCAGAAATTCTTCTTGCTAACAGAGATAAAATGCTTCCAGGTAATTCTTTTTTAATAAATATTGTTAAAGAAAAAATGGCAAACGGAACAACAAGATTAACTGTTAGAAAACTAACTGAGATTAACTCAATTAAGGAAGCTAAGATTGGCAATGCTGAAATTGTTATAAAGGATTTAGAAAGTATTAATGAACTCAAAAAAATATTAAAAGATAATGGCGATACTAAAGTTTTAATTAGAATGAATTCTAAAGATAAAAATTACGTATTTAATCTTAAAACAAGCAAACTAATTGATGCTTCTGTAGTTAGTATTTTAAATAGTTCAGGTTTTGAATGTAAAATTTACTAGTATTCACTTGTTTTTTTTCTAATTTTTAATATAAAACCCTAAAAATTCGCACACAGTTGTGGGTAGTAATACCCCCCGGTCCAATTTAGGCAGAAACTGTGGTGGAAATAACCGGAGAAAAAATGAACATACCTACTGCGTCTGTAAAAGAGCTTTTAGAAGCTGGAGTACATTTAGGACATAAGACTTTTAGATGGAATCCGAAAATGAAGAAATTTATTTTTGGAGAGAAAAATTCAATTCATATTATTGATTTACTGCAAACAGTAAAATTATTGAATAATGCAATGCTAGAAATGCACAAATGTGTAGCTTCTGGCGGTAAAATATTATTCGTTTCAACAAAAAAACAAGCAAGTGAATTAATTGCAGAAGTTGCTAAAGAAACTGGACAATTTTTTGTCAATCACAGATGGCCAGGTGGAATGTTGACAAACTGGAAGACTATCAGCAATTCAATTAGAAGATTAAAAAAATTAACAGAAGAACTTAATAAGGAAAATAAAGGTTTTACTAAAAAAGAACTTATTAAAATGAGTCTTGAGCGTGACAAACTTAATAGATCATTAGGAGGAATTGCAGACATGCGAGGTGTTCCTAATATGTTGTTTGTTATTGATACTAACATTGAGTCTTTAGCTATTGCAGAAGCTAAAAAATTAAAAATTCCAATTGTTGCAGTTGTAGATAGTAATTCTAATCCTGAAGATATCGATTTTCCAATTCCAGGAAACGATGATGCTAGAAGATCTATAAATCTTTATTGTGATTTAGCTAAAAAAACTATTTTAGATGCAAAACAAAATATTAAAATAGTTGAGCCTATTGAAGAAGAAAAGCCTAAAAAAGCTACTAAAGAAACTTCAAAAGCTAAAATAAAAAAAGATTCTGAAAACAAAGAAGAAGCTTTAAAGAATTAAAAGTTTATTCAATGTCTGATAATTTAGCAAAAGTTAAAGAACTTCGAGAATTAACAGGAGCAGGAATACAAGACTGCAAAACAGCTTTATCAGAAAATAATTTTGATATCGAAAAATCTATTGAATATTTAAGGAAAAAAGGAATTACAAAAGCTGCAAAGAAATCTTCACGCGATGCGGCTGAAGGCTTAGCAGTTATCGCATCTAACAATTCAAAGGCTTGTATATTAGAAGTTAACTCAGAAACTGATTTTGTTGCAAAAAATAATGAATTTATAAATTTTTGTTCAGAAATTTCTAAAATAGCTTTAATTAATAATTATAATTTAGAAACTCTTTTAAATGCTAAAATTAAAAATAGTTTAATAAAAGATGAATTGGTTAACTTAATAGCTAAAATTGGTGAGAATATAAAAATTAGAAGAATTGCTTATCTAGAAAATGCAAATGGAATTGTAGCAAACTACATTCATAATCAACAAAATGAAAATATGGGTAAAATTGGAGTTATTATTTCAATTGACTGCCAAAATAAAAACAAAGAAGTTTTAGATTTTTCAAGAAAAGTTTGTATGCACATTGCGGCCATGTCTCCTATGTCTTTAGGCGAGAAAGATTTAAGCATGGATTTTATCAATAAGGAAAAAGAAATTTTAAGGGAAGAACTTAAAAATCAGGGTAAAAAAGATGAAATGATTGATAAAATTTTAGTTGGAAAATTGAAAAAAGTTATATCAGACAATACATTAATGGGTCAAAAATGGATCCACAATCAAGACATTACAGTCGAGCAAGCTGTTAATGATTTTGGTAAAGAAATTAAGCAGAATTTGATTATTAAATCTTTTATAAAATATAAAGTTGGCGAAGGTATCGAAGTAAAAAAAACTGACTTTAATGAAGAAGTAAAATCATTAGCAGGAGCTTAATATGATTATAAAAAAAATTGAAGAAAGAATGAATTTGTCCTTAAGTTCGTATGGAAAAGAGTTATCTACCGTTAGAACTGGCAGGGCTAATCCTAAGATGTTAGATGGTGTAAGAGTTGAGGTATACGGACAAAAAATGCCAATTAGTCAGTTGGCCACAGTTTCTATTCCAGAGCCACAAATGATTAATGTTCAGGCTTGGGATAAGGCAAATGTTTCAGCAATAGATCAAGCAATAAGAACGTCAGATTTAAATTTAAATCCCCTAGTTGATGGTCAATTATTAAGAATTGCAATACCAAAACTGACAGAAGATAGAAGAAAAGAGCTAATCAAAGTTTTAAAAACCATAGCTGAAAAAGCTAAAGTTGCCATAAGAAATATTAGAAGAGATTCATTAGAGGAATTAAAAAAAGAACAAAAAGATAAAAATTTAAGTGAAGATGATTTAAAAAAAAATTCCAATGAGGTTCAAAAAATTACTGACCTAAAAATTGCAGAGATTGATAAAAAATTAAGTGAAAAAGAAGTTGAAATATTAAAGGTATGATTTCACCATCCCACATCGCCATTATTATGGATGGTAATGGTCGTTGGGGTTTAAAAAAATATAACGATAGAAACAAAGGTCATTACTACGGACTTCTAAATATAAATAAAGTTATTGAATATTGTATCAAAATAAAAATTAAATATTTAACTCTTTATACGTTTTCAACAGAAAACTGGAATAGACCAAAAAAAGAGATCGATTATCTTTTTTTTTTATTTAAATATTTTTATAAAAAAAATTTTAATAAATTAAATAAAAATAATATTAAAATTAAATTTATTGGAGATTTAAAAAATATTCCAAAAGAATTAAAAGTCATTATAAGAAAAATCGAAAATAAGACAAAAAATAATGATGCTATATCTGTAATTTTTGCATTTAACTATGGAGCAAAATCAGAATTAGTAAGCGCCATTAAAAATATAATAAAAAATAAAAATAAAGTTAATGAAATTAATGAAGAATTAATCAATAATAATTTATATACAAATAATATCCCTGATCCTGATATTCTTATACGCACTGGTGGAGAAAAAAGATTAAGTAATTTTTTGTTATGGCAACTTTCGTATGCAGAACTATTCTTTATCAATAAAAATTGGCCAGATTTTAATTTTTTTGATTTAAAAAAAGTAATTAAGGCTTTTGGAGTTACCAAAAGAAAATTTGGAGGATTAAATGAGTAATTTTAAAAAAAGACTTTCTATTTCTTTATTAGCTTTTCCACTAATTTACATCCTTCTTTATCAAAAATATTTATTTAACATACTAATTATAATTACATTTCTTTTTTGTATTTATGAGTGGATCAATCTGTTTAGAAAAAAAAACTTAATTTTTATTTTTGGTCTTATTATTTTATTAATTTTTTTATTGTCTTTATTGAGGATTTATAATTTTAGTGAATTTAATCTCAAATTTTTATGGTTAATACTCATTACCTGGCTGACCGACATTGGTGGATATATTTTTGGAAAATTATTAGGTGGACCAAAGCTAATTAAAATTAGCCCTAATAAGACTTGGTCTGGTTTAGTTGGTTCAATTATATTAAGTCAATTTGCATTTTTAATTTTTTTTTTAGATCCTAATTATAAATTTAGTTTTTCAATATTATTTGCTCAATTTATTTTATCAATTGTAGGACAAGTCGGAGATATAATGATGTCTTACGTTAAACGTATAAATAATAAAAAGGATACGTCTAACTTTATTCCTGGTCATGGTGGTTTTTTAGATAGGGTAGATGGATTAATTTGGATAATAATATTTGGAAATTTTTTAATTTAATGAAAAAAAAAATTTGTATTTTAGGTTCTACAGGTAGTATTGGCATTTCTAGTTTAGATATCCTATTTAAAGATAAAAAGAATTTTGAGGTTTTGTTATTAAGCGCTAATCAAAATTTTAAATTATTATTAAAGCAAGCAAAAGAATTTAAACCGAAATATATTTACGCAAATAATTCTTTTTTGGAAAATAAAATAAAATTTTTTTGCAAAAAAAATAAAATTATTATTATAAATGATCTTAACTTACTAAAAAAAATTAAATTTGATATTACAGTATCGGCTATTTCAGGAATTGCTGGTTTATTACCAACTATTAATATTATTAAATTTTCAAAAAAAATATTAATAGCTAATAAAGAAAGTATTATTTGTGGATGGAAATTTATTTCAAAAGAACTTAAAAAGAATAATTGCACTTTTGTACCAATAGATTCTGAGCACTTTTCTATTGCAAAGTTAATTGAAAAAAAAAATAAAAATTTAATAAAAAAAATCTACTTATTAGCATCAGGTGGTCCTTTTTATAAAAAATCTATTAACTTAAAAAAAGTTACCCCTACCCAAGCTGCAAAACATCCAAATTGGAAAATGGGTAAAAAAATATCCATTGATTCTGCAAATTTAGTAAACAAAGTACTTGAAGTTATAGAAGCATCTTTAATTTTTAAACTACCAATTAATAAGTTTAAAATAATGATTCATCCACAATCATTAATTCATGCAATTGTTGAATTTCAAAATGGACTTACCTCAATGCTTTATCATAAAAACGACATGAAAATTCCAATAGCAAATTCTTTATATGAAAATTCATTTTTAACTAAGGAGCTTGAAAAAAATAATTTATTAAATAAAGATTTTTCTTTTCACGAGCCTAATAATAGAAATTTTCCTGCTATAAAAATATTAAAATTAAACAAAGTACTAAATGAAACGGGTTTTATTATAATTAATGTTCTAAATGAAATTTTAGTAGAGAAGTTCTTGAATAAAAGGATACTTTTTACTGATATAGTGTATAAATTGCTTAATATTTTAAATTCAAAAGCTATTAAAAATTACTTAAAAAGTAATAGGATTCAACATATAAATGACGTTTTTAAAGCATATAATTTTTGTAGGAGTTTAGTAATTTGATTAGATTATTTTTACTATTTTTTTTTATATTAACGACAATTTCCTTTGCTGAAATTAAAAAAGTTAGTATTGTTGGAAACTCCAGAGTTAACTCTAATACTATTGAAACATTAGTAGATAAAAAAATAACTAATGTTGATTCAATTTTTATTAATAATTTAACAAAAAAAATTTATGACACAGAATTTTTCTCCGATGTAAAAATTTCTTACAACCAAGATACTTTAACAATAACAGTCGTAGAAAATCCAATTATAAATTTTTTTTACATTAATGGTGTCAAAGACTCCGATCTAGATCAGATTAATAAAATTATAACCCTTAAAGAAAATAGTATTTTTTCAACTTCAAAATTAAAAAAGAATATTGAAGACACTAGAGAGTTTTTAAATGCTTCTGGCTACTATCAAGCCACAATTGTACCTGAAGTTATAAAAATTGATAACAACCAAGTTAATTTAATAATTAACATTGATAAAAAAGATATTTCTAAAATTAAGAATATTTATTTCATTGGAAATAAATATTTTAGTAATAGCCAATTACTTGATGTCATTACTTCAAAAGAGGATTCGTGGTGGAAGCTTTTTACCTCTTCTGCCTTGAGTGAACAAAGAGTTGAGTACGATAAGCAACTTTTAAAGGATTTTTATAAAAATAAAGGATTTTTTGAGGCTCAAATTGAAAGTGCTTTTGCAAGCGTTGATAAAAGTAATAATTTTTCTTTAACTTTTTCTATTAATTCAGGAAAAAAACACAAATTCGGAGAATTTGAAATTAAAACATCAGCTGCAACATTTAAAGATCAAGATGTTAATGAAATTAAATTGTTTTCTAGTAAATTATTAAAAAATGAGACTTATTCAACCGACGTAGTAAATAAATTAAATCGGCAGGTTACAAGTTACCTAGAGTCGAAAAAATACAGCAATTTTGAGATTAACATTCAAG
>Ga0255186_1000287_pt1 | contig 7837 bp, 16 predicted proteins | sample Miss_Cont_RepC_0_FD_183635 | JGI IMG/M metagenome (GOLD analysis project Ga0255186, IMG submission 183635) | Freshwater microbial communities from Mississippi River, Louisiana, United States - Miss_Cont_RepC_0h | ecosystem: Environmental > Aquatic > Freshwater > River | place: USA: Louisiana...
TTTCTTTAAAGGTAAGCCACATATCATCGGGGAATAAATTATCTAATTTAATTTTAGTTTTTTGACATTCTTTATAAATCTTTAAAGCATTAATAGAATCTTCTGAATAACCTAAATCACTACAGAACTCTTCAAAAGATTTTGTTGCACCACATTCCGCGTCTACTGCGAGACATTCTAAAAGCATGGTTAATGTAGGCTCTTTAGTATGCGCAGAGCCTTGCGCAAAATAAGTAGTTAACCTTTTTTTATTGTAAGTTAATACAATTTTATAAGCTGATCCAAAATATTGCCTTTGCCAACTAGATTGCATGTAGGATGGCAGTTGATTGAAAGAGATCGGCGTACATTTCATTTTTGCAGAAGCAAGAACATTTTGTAAAGACATTGTAGCCTCCATTAGTAATATAAAGATAATGCGGATCTCTTTCCTACGCAATTATTTTTTCAAATGCAAACGGCATGCCAAAAAATAGTCCTTGCTTCAAGTAGAAAATGCTTGCACATGTGTGCCAACGGCATTATCTTTTTTATATAAATAGGAGAGATAAAATGAAAAATATTAGAATTACTTTAACTGTACAAGAATTAAAAGATGCAGAGGCTTGTCAACTTGGTATTAAATATTTCCAAACATTATTTGGAGAAGAAACAGAAATTTTCTGGAATCCTATGAATGAGTTATTAGTTCGTAAAGATCCTGAATTAAAAAAATTTTTTCAATGGCTATTAAATAAACAATTAATATCTTCTTTTTCTTTTTCTAATATGCAGCTAAATTTTGTGGATCTTCAATCTGCGAATCTACAGCATATGACTATGTGTAATACTAATTTGAGTCATGCAAATTTACGTCATGCTAATTTGAGTAATGTGGATTTAAGTAACACTAATTTAAATCATGCAAATTTAAAATATGCAAATCTATCTAGTGCAAATTTAACAGGCGCTGTATTAAATAATGCGAATTTAGGTTGGGTAGATTTAAGTGATGCAATGTTAGCGCATGCATTTTTATTTTGTGTAGATCTGTCTCAGGGAAATTTAACAGATGCAGATTTATATGGTGCTGTTTTATATAGTACGAATTTATTTAATGCAGATTTACGTAATGCAAATTTAGGTGATACCGATCTTAGTTATGCGAATTTGTGTAATGCAAATTTAAAATATGCTAATCTGCATGAAGCTACATTAGCTAATACGAAATATAATAAAGCTACAAAATTTCCAGAGCATTTTGAGATCCCTAAAAGTATGATTTTAGTAGAGTAAAAAAGTGCTTGCACATGTATGCAAGAAACATTACCTTTTAGATATTAATGGAGAAGATAAAATGACAGAGTTAAAGCGCGGTAGAAAATCACATGCTGATCTTATTAAAGATGTAACTTTGCATCCTGATGTTATGTGGGATTTATTCAACAAAGCATTAGATTCTAAAAATTCAGATCGTATTAGTAAAGTACTGAACGCTATTGCTTCAAATCCTAATATATCAGAGGATTTATTTTTTAAAATAGTTCGCTATCAAGAGTGCTGGGAGACACTTAGTAATAATCCTATTATAGATTTATTTTTTACATCTTCTTGGTTTTTAAATGCTTTATCTAATAATACAAAGGCACAGAAGTTTTTTATCAGTTATGGCAACTATAATCAAATTGATATAATTTTAAAATTTTTAACTGATGATTCCTCATTAAGGACAATAGATTCTATTCTTTATAATTTATGCTATTCGCCTACAGTGCAGTCTTTAAATGAAGAGCAGCAAAAACAAATAGCAAAGGTTTATCTAGCATTAGATACATCATTTAAAAAATATAATAGAAATCCTACAGAACCTTATCTATTTATAGACAGTATTATTTCTGATTTTTTAGCTGTGTGTATACAAGACTATAAAACTAAAGTATCACCTATATTAAAAATAGTTAAAGACTATATTAAGCAATATTATGAAGATCGTTTTAATCTTGTAGTAGAAAAACCAAAAATGGAGGAATAATATGAAAAGAAGATTTGTAGTTGCTATCCCTGAAGTTCATATCTCTTATAGAGAAGTTATTGCGGAAACAGAAGAAGAAGCTATTGAAAAAGCCGATGAAGAGGGAGAAGAGATTGATACAGAATACTCAAGAACTCTAGATTCTGATCATTATACTATTGATAGTGTAGAGAATTTAACAGCAGAAGAACTAGCAGAATTAGAAGAATAAAACCTCCGAAGGAGGGAGCAAACTCCCTTTCCTGTAATAGTAGGAGTTTTCCCAACCCTTTTACAGGGTTGAAAGATCAATTAATGTCCAGCGTCTATTGTCATATTTTTTTGCATGAGAAATATTTTGTAAACCCTTTTCTTTTATTTTTTGTTTTAAATCCTCTAAAGAAGTAAATGCTTCCCAAGGTTTAACAACATAATATAATCTAAAGATATACATTTATTCTCCTGTTAATTACTTAGTAAATAAATGGGCATATGTTTTAATAAATTTATCTTTTAGTTCTTCTAGAATTTCTTCTTGTTTTTGTGCATTTAAATAGTCATAACGTGTTTTACAACTGTTTGCATTAACATCAGCGATAGCTGACTTTCTTTGTTGATTTAATAGGTTTTCCAATTCAACTTGAAAGGTATCAAATTCAAACATTTTAACCTCCATTTGTTATTTATAAGATAACCATCTTCTCAAGTCTCCGCAAGCATTATTTTTGGCATAGTAATTGCAAAATAAAATACTACTTGCATACATGCGCAAGAGGCATTATCTTATATTTAACAAATGGAGAGATAAAATGAACAACGTGAAAATTACTTTATCTGTTGAGCAATTACGGGAAGCTGGCGCGTGTAATGAAGGTATTGAGTGTTTTAAAAAGTTATTTGGAGAAGAAACAGAAATAATATGGAATCCTATGAATGAATTATTAGTGCGTAAAGATCCAGAATTAAAAAAATTTTTTAAATGGCTGTTAGAAAATAAATTAATATCTTCTTTTTCTTTTTATGGTATGCAGCTAAATTATGCGCATCTGTATAATGCAAATCTGAATGATGCGAATCTGAGTGATGCGAATCTGAGTGATGCGGATCTGCGTAATGCGTATCTGAGTAATACGAATCTGCATCATGCGAATCTGAGTAATGCGGATCTGCGTAATACGAATCTGCATCATGCGAATCTGAGTGATGCAAATCTGAGTAATGCGGATCTGCGTAATACGAATCTGAGTAATGCGGATCTGCGTAATGCGGATCTGCATCATGCGAATCTGAGTAATGCGGATCTGCGTAATGCGGATCTGTATAATGCGAATCTGTCTAATGCGAGTCTGTATAATGTGGATCTGTATAATGCGAATCTGTCTAATACGAATCTGCGTAATACGAATCTGCGTAATACGAATCTGCGTAATACGAATCTGCGTAATACGAATCTGCGTAATACGAATCTGAGTAATACGAATCTGCGTAATACGGATCTGCGTAATGCAATATATAACAAATATACAATATTTCCAGAGAATTTCGAGATCCCTAAAACTATGTTTTTAGTAGCCTAAAAAAATGCTAGCACATGTGTGCTAGAGGCATTATCTCTAATATATCAATAAGGGAGAATGAAAATGCCAAAATTTGATGCTTTAATCAATGGTACGTTTACTGTAGAGATCTCGAAGAACATTAAAGTATTAGCGGATAATAAACAAGAAGCTAAAAATAAAGTATTACGTATGTTTAATAAGTTTTTAGATTCTTTTCCTTTTTCATTTGATACAGAGGAAGAGATCTCTGAGAATATAGAGTTAAAACAATTAGATGATGATGATGAATCTTTAGTTTATAAAGATGCAGATTACAATCAATTTGTATCTGATATGGAGGAAGCAGGTTTTGAGGTAGAACATTATCGAGGTCGCTGGAATTATAATGGCCCTGCTGTAAGATGTGAATCTGTAAGTGATGTTATGTCAAAAACATCAGTAGAGTGTCAATCAGATAATATGGGTTTAGATTTTATTGTTTACCCTAGATAATAACAGGAGCAGTTAATGACAAATTTATTAGTTTCGATGGCGCTTGTATCACAAATGGCAACATTATCATTTTTTGTTGCTGGTTGTATTACAGGTTTAATTTGTTTTGTTTCTGGTATTCTTTGTTTTCTAGCTTTAACTAGTGGTAATACGGGGCATACATCGGGTTTTGGAGATGGTTTAGCGGGTATTGCTTTAGGTATTGTTTCTTTTATTTCAGGTGGCCTAGCGGTCATTTGTTTTACTGCTGCTGGACTATTAAAGTAAGGAGGCTAGAAAACTCCCTAAAGTATATAATCAGGAGTTTTCTCAACTCCTTTCAAAATTGAGCTTTAACAGATTCGTCAGAGGATTCTCGTGAAACAGCTATAATCTCAGCATTGTATTGCTTTTGTTGAAGAATAGCATTTAGAGCATCACGCCCTAATTTAAAATCTTCCATTGTAAATTCATTGACTGCTGTTTCAGCCTCATAAGCTGTTTCAGCTTCTATTGTAACAGTGCGTGTTATAATCTGCTCAAACGTTACAGTGTATCTCTTCATAGTGTGCCTTTCGTTGTAGTTACAACATTAATAATGTGTCTTGTGTTTTTATATACAAGCTATTTTTTACAAAATATTTGGCATGCAACTTGCAATTGCTTCATCCTAGCGTTGCATAGAAAATAATGCTTGCACATGTGTGCAAGAGACATTATCTTTTATATATCAATAATACAGGAGCCACACAATGCTAGTATATAAATTAACAATGAAGTTTAAAGATATTGAAGATATTAATGATCCAATAATTAATAATAAGTTGATCAATTTAACACATAACTGTAGTTTTTTATTTCTTATTAAAGAATTAAAAAATGGAATGAATAAACCTTATGCACAAGTTACTTTGTTTTTAGATTGTTCTTTAATGCAAGATACTATGCTACCAGATTCTTATACCATTAATTCCAAAGAGAATATTGTTTTTTCTCATTGTATAAAAAACATGTCTCTCTCTCAATTGGAGCAAGAGAAACAATAAAAAAAAGTCCTTGCACACATGTGCAAGCAGACATATCTTTATATTACTAAAGGAGACAAAAACAATGGACGCGACAGCAAATACTTTATTGTGGATTAATAATACTGAAGGTCTTTTAGATGCGGTTATGAATTATTCGGCAAAAGATTTAGAAATTTATTTTTTAGATCTTTGGAAGGTTGAACATCCTTTCGGTACAGAATTGTTTTTAACTCCAGACGGCCACAATTTACAAGAAGTTGATTGGAATGAAGTAGAAGAGGCTGTAGCTTTTTGTGGGCATTGTGAGAATCCTGAGAGCGATTGTGTTTGTGATTTTTGTGAGTCTTGTTCCGAAAAAATTGGCAATTGTGATTGTGAGCGCTGCGACAATTGCGAATTACTTTTAGAAACAGAGTGTAAATGCGAGAGATGCCCTTCTTGTGAATATTTAAAAGGTGAATGTGTTTGCGAAGATATTGACAACGATACAAATGAGGAGATTATTAACTAATATGAAAACCGCAAAACTATTAAAAACAGTATATGATGGACCACAACAAAAAGTTCAATTATTCGAATTAAATGTACCTTTATCAGTTCAAACCCCTAATGATTTTACTATTAAAGGAGAATTTAATTTTGTAGTTGTTTCCGCTATTTCAAGTGAACTAACAAAAAAGATCTCTTATTTTGCGGAAGCTGAAACACTTATTTTCCCTGCTAATGAAAATGGAGATGTTTTACAATGGGATGCTTTAGAAGGATCTCAAAAGGGTATCCAAAATATTAATAAAGTTCTAAAAGATTTAGATTATACAATTATTAATTAATGAATAGTAATACAACTAAGAAAGGAGTAAGCAAACTCCTTCTATATTATTAATGGGAGTTTGCCGCCTCTCCATAGAGGTTACTCCTCGTCTAATTCTTCGCCTTCACCCGTTAAACCGAAAAACGTAGGATCAGTGCCTTGGGCATAACACCTGTTAACAAATGCTTTTGGAGTTAATTCTGTTTGTTCAAGCTCTATATCAGAGCGTGACATAGTACCAAATTCACATTCATATAAAATATGTTTTAAATTACGAGGTAAAGGCTTATCACTTAATACCTCAAAAGAAACAATAGTTTTATAAAATTTTTTAGACACTATTACCTCCATTTATTTTTTATTTTATGCTGCTACAAAAGGATCTACAGATTCATGTTGCACACTTATATAATTCCAAACAAAAGCATCTGAATCAAAAACATCTTTGCATAAATCAAAGAATATTTTATGATGTTGAATACTTAGCTCTAAAGTAATTTTACTATCATGTAGAATAGCACCTATCAAATAGGCTAAAGTAGTTCCTATATGATTTGTGGATAATAATTCTGTATTACTTTGTATTGTATTAAACACAACTTTAATACAATGTAATTTTTGATCAGATGTTAATTTCATTGATCCTCTTCCATGTTAGAGTTAATGCTATTAGGTAAATCAATCATATGAATAAGATCAGGCACCAAACAGATAGTAAGGATTTCACCTAAAGATAATTTACAGCGGTAATTAGTAATTCCAAATAATTTTAAAACATCAGCGGATCTACATTTAAAAAATTCTTTTACTAGATGTTGTTGTGCAACTTTTACAGTAACAACAACATCAAAAGTACCGTATTGATAAACACTCCAAGAAGCCCGAGCAGTTTCAAAGATTAAACGATCCCATAACTCTTTTTGAATTAAAGGTTTAATAACTTCTCTTTGATAATTCTTTAAATCCTCAAAATCAGAGATCCGTGAGATAGACATAAAGTTATCAAAATCTTCAACGGTAATAGGCAACATTGTGTTCCTCCCATTTGTATAATAAAGGTATATCGTCCATAAAAAAGCGCAAGCACTATTTTTCTATGCAATAAATATGCCAAAAAAGTAGTTGCAAAATATTCTTGTAGTGGTTATCTTTAAAATATTAAAAGCAACCAAAATGCGAAATACAAATTCTTTATATTTTCTTAAAAACCGTGGTTTAATCTGTGGCGATTGCCATAAAGATTTTATTGGTGCAGCTTATGATGTAATAGAAGATCCTGAAGCAGAGGTAGAATTCTGTGTAGATACAATTTATGAAAAAGATCGTTATTGTGACTATCCACAAACTTTAGATTCATTTCCTATGTGTGAGGCTTGTGGTGCAGAAGCACAAGATTTTATTTTTCTGAATTTAGAAGCACGAAAGAAACTTTTAGAGCCCACAAAAAAAGAAGGTACAGATTTTTGTGCAGGTTGTAATACATATCAAATAATTGTTGTGTCTGAATTTTATTATTACAATGAAGATCGTATTATTTTGTCTTATTGTCAAGATTGTAAACGTATAGATGAGCTTGAGGATCTTGCGCGTACTTCTTTTTTTGAGTGTTATCGCGCTTATGATCAAGTTATAACATTAATTAGTGATTTGTCAACTGATAACAATATTTTAAAAAAAGAAATAGAAAGAACACTAAGAATATTAGAAAATAATAAACAATTTAAAGATTGGTTAGATAGAGATTGGCAAATAAATCATTATAGAGAAATTACCTTGTTAACAGCTTTGCTCCGAAGATTCTTGTAAAAAACACTTGCACATATGTGCCATTATAATTATCTTAATATTACTAATGGAGCAGCAAAATGTCTTTAACACAAGCCTATGAAGACTATTGTAATTTATGTAGTTCTGGAGAATTTTGTAAAGGTGAAAACTGTAATGGTTGGATTGTTACAGATTTAGATATAGTTATGCG
>Ga0255186_1000297_pt1 | contig 7676 bp, 8 predicted proteins | sample Miss_Cont_RepC_0_FD_183635 | JGI IMG/M metagenome (GOLD analysis project Ga0255186, IMG submission 183635) | Freshwater microbial communities from Mississippi River, Louisiana, United States - Miss_Cont_RepC_0h | ecosystem: Environmental > Aquatic > Freshwater > River | place: USA: Louisiana...
TTTCAGTGATTATTTTTTTTAAACCGATGGTAATATGATGTATTTATTTTGTAAATATGTTTTGCAATAATCTACAATAAGTTCAGTTTGATAAGCCCATCCAGTGTACACAGTAAGAGGAATAATAACTGTTTCAAAAATACAAACATTATCTGTACCTACAAGCATAATTTCTACTTCTGCATCTTGTTCAAAGGGAATAATGATTTTGCGAATAGAAAAGAAATTATATGTTTTGACTGTTGTCATTACAACGGGGTTATCAAAATCATAATTAGTCATTTATTAATATACATTTATTTTTTAATTTAGCCTTGTATCCACTTAACTAATCTCCAACGCATATTATATGAAGCGGCATTATCAGAGCGTGCTTGTAATTGTCTGGTCGCAATGAACTGTAAATTTATATTATTTCCTTTAATGAGAGTAACCACAGGCTCTTCTGTAAAAACCATCGCCGAAGTATAAGTCCCATCTGCTACATCGGTCTGTGCAAAAAACATATAAGTTGCATCGTCGTCCAGAGCATTACCAACATTACGAAAAGTTCCATCAATCGCCAGTACTCCTGCTTGTCCACCACTAATATAAGTTAATTCAAAAGTAGATGGATTATAGCATATCGGATTATCACTAACATTTCCTGTCAATGCACGAATAGGTCGAATACACGTTGAGTTTGATGCTGGTGGATTAGTGCTTATATTACTGGCGTTAATACATATAGAATTTGTCGGTTGGTTAGTTTGACCAGCCCTAAAACCAATTGCAATCCCGTATTCACCCTGATTTGTTTGTCCACATTGAAATCCAATAGCCACGCAATTCGACTGCTGATTTATTCTTCCGCAGTTAGTCCCTACCGCTACACTATAACTTCCTTGATTTTGGATACCAGACGACCAACCAATTGCCGTTGAAAACCCACCTTGATTTGAGTTTCCTGCGAAATACCCTACACTAACGGCACCCTCGCGTTGGTTAATTTGCCCTGCGTTTGCACCTACTGCTACCGTATTAAATTCTTGACCCGAACCCCCTGCGATATAACCGACAGCCACGGCTTGACTTGCTTGACTTGTGTTTCCCGCTCTGTGTCCAATAGCACAAGACAGAGATGCTTGAAGGTGTTGTCCGCTCCAAGAGCCAACTGCAACAGAATACGCTGATTGAGAATTATTCCCACTTAAATAACCAATGGAAACGGTTTCAACTGCTTGATTAATCTCCCCAGCGTCGTAGCCAATCGCAACAGACAGAGAGCCTTGATTTGTTCTACCCGCTTCAAATCCAATAGCGATCGAACCTGAGCGTTGAAAGTGATAACCAGCAAGAGACCCAATCCCGACACATTCTCTACTTTGATTGTTGTTTCCTGCATTATTCCCAATGGCTATAGCACTTTCTCCTTGAGAAAAATTTGCTACATCACTTCCAATTGCTATGGCTCTTGTTCCCTGGTTTGAAAGTCCACTTTGGTAGCCTATAGCGACCGTATAGGCTTTTTGATTTAATCTTGCTGAACTCCATCCTATCGCAATACTTTGTAAGCCTTGATTTGTTTCTCCGCTTTGAGTCCCAATAGCAATGGCATCACTACTACCTCCTCCTCGCTGGGTTCTATACCCAATGGCTACAGCATACTGTCCTTGGTTTATCTCACCGCTTTCTTCCCCGATTGCAACTGAATTTCGTGATTGATTTGTTCTACCCGCTTTGTTACCGATTGCAACAGATTGAGAAGCTTGATTGTTTGTACCGCTTTGAAAACCGATTGCTACGGACTGCGTGCCTTGATTTGTGGTCCCGGCTTCGGCGCCGATTGCAATTGCATCTTGTTTACTCGCGTTTCTTTGAGCTCGATAACCAATCGATATTGTTTGAGTTCCAGCATTCGTTTGTCCACATTCTGTGCCTATTGAGATGGCTCTAAATGATTGATTAGCATAACCAGCGTCCATACCGATTGCCACAGCATTTGAGCGTTGCCCGTCCAAACCAGCCTCATAACCAATAGCAATTCCATAACTGCCTTGTAAAACATTTCCAGCGTAAAATCCCAAAGAGATTGCTCCAGTTTGTTGTGAGTACTGAGCTGCAGAATTACCGATAGCAATTGCGTCGACGCCCTGAAATTCAAAACCAGACCCTATACCAATCGCTACGGAATTTTGTTCTTGTGATTCGTACCCAGAACCCGTACCGATTGATACTGTATTTGATTTTTGATTTAAACTTCCAGCATTCGAACCTATCCCGATGGAATTTATACCTTGGTTTGTCTCACCGGCTCTTACACCTATTGCGACAGCACCTGCGTTTTGTGTAATATATCCGGCTCTAGAACCGATCGAGATAGCCTGAGTACCTTGTGATTGATAACCGCTCGTTAATCCTATCGCAATCGACTCGAGTTGTTTATTTTGATTTCCAGCCTGATTTCCAATAGAAATTGAATTATTTCCGCTATTTATTGACCCGCTATTTGAACCGATCGCTATTGCGTATTGACCTTGATTATTACTTGCGCTATTATAACCTAGTGCAACGCCTGCTAAACCTTGTAAATTTGCCCCAGCATTTGAACCCAAAGCAACCGCATAATCGCCTTGTTTTGTTCTTCCGGCTATATTTCCAACAGCAACGGAAAATTGACCTTGCCCAGTATATCCTGCTTCATTTCCAACCCCAACAGCATATACACCTTGTGAATTGTATCCAGACCGATTTCCTACCGCTACTGCATAGTCTTGTTGACCTGTAAATGCACTTGCGTTTCCAATTGCAACTCCGTAATTTCCTTGTTGAAAACACGCTGATTGATTACCCACTGCAGTCGAAAAAATACCTTGTCCGGTCAAACCGCTAGCCCTACCGAGATGGACATAACCAAATGGTGAATTTTCAGCCTCCCAACGATTTGTATAAATTGACCAATATGGGTAATTTGAGTGTGAAATACCTACAGCACTGATGTATCCAGTGGGTCCCGTATAACCTGTGTATCCAGTATAACCTGTATATCCAGTATACCCTGTGTATCCAGTATAACCTGTGTATCCAGTATAACCAGTTCTTCCTGTATATCCTGTGTAACCAGTTCTTCCTGTATAACCTGTATGACCTGTGTATCCAGTATAACCTGTGTAACCTGTGTAACCTGTGTAACCTGTGTAACCTGTGTAACCTGTATAACCTGTATATCCAGTTCTCCCTGTATGACCTGTATAACCAGTATAACCTGTATATCCAGTATAACCAGTATAACCAGTATATCCAGTTCTCCCTGTGTATCCAGTATGACCTGTATATCCTGTATACCCAGTGTATCCTGTGTATCCAGTATATCCAGTATGACCTGTATATCCAGTAGGACCAGTTGGTGGTGATGTAATTAATTCTCCATTAAGTAATAACCCATCTGCTTCTATGTATGTGAGATTTGGAAGGGCTAAAAAAGAAGATGAAAACGATGTCATTTGTTTTATTTATTTTAAAAATTTATTTATGTTTTTAAAATGCAACTTTGCAGAGAGGTAAACCATTATTATATAATATTTCTTTAGAACCACTACCCTCTCCTTCTATCTGCCTTTCGACAATACGACCAGCTTCTGTTACAGCATCTGCGATTTTTTCTGCGTATGAGGGTAAATTATTAAAAACCTTTTCTAAATCTTGTTTTATAAATTTCGTATAATCTTGAGAACTTAGCCCATTAGCAGCTAAAATATTTAGGATGAAGTCTTGGCAGTTATTTTTTTTTGAGCTATAATTTGTAAAGTCAGCATCCCCCATTCTCTTTCTCGTTTTCTCTAAGAGGTCATTAATTGTTATTTCTTTATCTACTTTAACATCAATTGATTCGACGTCTTTTCCAGTGGGCAGACTCGATCTTTCGAAGTGAATTACATCTTGTTTGTCAAGGAGGTATTTACCATTAATTATCATTCCGAGGTGAAAGAGTTCATCAAACGGTGTGTTTCTTAATACACCTACGAATTTAGCAAAACTACTGAGAGATATCGGCTTTCTAAAAAGCTTTATGGAAGTGATCACTTCATTTCCAACTTGCTCCAATAATTTTCTAACCTTTGGGCTTAATCGTCCTACATCACGTAGAAAGATGCCCTTACCTTGTATCATTATTTATTTGAACATAGAAAAAATTTTATAACCAAAAAACTGGTTATAGAATTTAAATATCTACCATCTTCTTTTTTTACTTTTATTTTTTAGTAAATGCATTGTAGATTTTTGATTAATTATCATCTCAGGGATTTCATCGCATTTATAATCAAACATAAGTGTATCGATTTTCGTCAATAATATCATCTCTAAATAAGACATACCAAGAAAATCAAAACACTTGAATCCACGATAAGAGAAGTCTAAGTCGCATACTATGTCAAACCCCATATGTGATTTACGACAAACAGGACATTTCATTTGTTGACGACGATATTCATAGAAACACGATGGACATATTGAATGGTTGCACTCTGAGCGAAAGTGTGTTTGCTCGAGGCATATCATACAGGTGTCGGTTGGGTAAGATGTCATCTTATATCTAACGGCGTTGTCTTTAAACCTCAATTTTGAGGTGGCGTTTTACGGTGGTGACTGTTGTTTGGTGACTGTTGTTTTGACGTGACTGTTGTTTGGTGACTGTTGTTTTGACGTGACTGTTGTTGATGCATCGAAAAAGCGCACCTCAAAATTGAGGTTTAAAGACAAGGCGGATAGATATAGGATGACATCCAAAACCGATTTTTGCACCGTGTGCTTCAACCAAACCGATATGATTTGCTTTACCGAAAAAGTGCCGATGTGCACTGAGTGTCATAACGACTTGCCGATGGATATACGTTGCCACTTAGGGAAAATTATCACAAATACCGATGTTTGTGAAATTTCAACTTACAGAGATTTGCGAATGTTTCAACTTCTCGATTTTACGGTTGATTCAAAAAATATGAAAGTCAACATTTCACCATTTCAAAATAAACTCGTAAAAGCGAGAAATATTTTAAACGATGAATTCGCCAAAAAAATCAAACGCAAAAATCTACTTTCAAAAAATCATTTTTCCAAAGGTGGACGTAAAAGTAAACGTTTAAAACTTCAACGACGATTGAAGTTAGACGCATTTTTCCGACAAAACCGTATTTAAGTAAACACCAGTTTTTCTGATTCTATAATCGCATTTGATTATAGAATTTCTTTAACGAACATTAAAATTTTACTTTTGCATTATCTGGGGCTACATAATTCAAAGCCGTCGTACCTTTGCCCATCATTCTTTTTTGTCCAAGTCGCTGACCAATGGGATTTATGACGAGGCGTGAGTCCCCACCCCTCATCTTCCCATAACCAAGGCTTTTAACGTAGTCTACCGCCGATTTTCCAGCGGCCGCTCCTATCGACGCACCTGTAACTGAACCTACTGGGGTAAAGGCAGACCCTAAAAATCCCCCTAGAGCCCCACTTGCTAGAGGTACAACAACACCTCCAACATTACTGATAATTTTTGAACGTTTGAGAAAATCATTGAAATCTTCCCAGAGACCTTTGCCACTCATTCTTTTTCCTTTACCCATCTGCTTTTTTTTAAAATCATCATACAACTTTCGTATTGCTGGATCGTTTAAAATTGATTTTGGTAATTGCATTTTATTTATAGGTAATACTTAAATTTTTTCTCAATCATTTTTTTGTATGGTTCTAGATTTTTTTCACCGTCGATATAATCAGGAATCCCACCTCTGCCTTTTTGCTTTCGTTCTTGATATGATTTCCAACCAGTTGCCGTTTCAAAATCATGACCATTTACACGGTCTTCGATAAATTGCATACAGTGGTAACCACACGATGAACTGGAAAAATTCTGACGCTGTAAAAGGTTAAATTTGAACTTGAACATTTTTTCAGGATTAAGTTTTATTGCTATTTTTTTCATTACTTCAAGTAGAGAAGGTTCTGGTTGAGAAGTTTCACATAAAGAATCAAAATACTCGGCAGATGGAAAATCATCTCTATTATCTATAAATATCGCTCTCCAGTGTCTTCCTGTTGAAGTGGAGGGGTCTGTGTTTATTATAGAACAAAAATATTTCCTTTCTGGTTGAACAAAAGGTAAAAGTTGATTTACTTTATCTTGAGCAACGACAGGTACAAAATGTTTTACTCGATTTTTCATAATATATTCCAATTCATCGTTATACAGACCTCCATCATTTTCATTTTTTGTCTTACCTAATCCTTCAAAGTCGCTTTCTCCACTGCTTGTTAACGACCCTGTATTTCTACTAAACACTTCTAATAAGAACTTTTTGCTTTCTTCAAGAGTTCTCTTCTTTTTGTAATCACTCAAACCTAATTCATTAGCGATTTGAGTCAGGTCTTTATTATTGTATTTTGGTTTTTTGCCAATTATTGAAAATGGTAACCTCCCAATTCTTTCGTCTAATGTTAATTCATCATCGTCTTGAGGTAAAGGTATAGATGCAGGATTTACTGCTGGAGGTTGAGGTTGAGGTTGAGGTTGAGGTTGAGGTTGAGGTTGAGGTTCAACTAAAACTGGTTTAGGTAAACTAACCTCTTTTGATTGCTTTAATAAAATATCCAATACGTCTTTTAAAGAAGAATCTGATTTTTGCGAAGTAGATAAATCCAAAAATTTCTTTTCAGGTACAAATCTGTATAAGGGTAACAATGAATCTTTTGTTTGTACTTTTTCCATTTCTTTCGAAATTTTTCTATTATAGTTAACTTTAACCCTCTTTTTCTTTGGTTGTAATCGTTTTGCTGTTCCAGTAATTATATTTTTAATATTTACCGTTTGAATTTGTTTCTGAGTCATCCCCTCTGGTACTTTTACAAATATCTTTTTTCCAGTTGAATTTAAGTAATAATATTTATCTTTTTTCTTATCATAATATAATCTTCGTGGTCTACTCATCTTTTATAATTAGTTTTTAAAAAAAACCTTTAATATATAAAATGAAAATCACGAAATTCATTCCTCTTGTTTTTGCTGGTTCTCCGAATACAACCGCACGAATTTCTATCCCTTTTCGAGTAAAAACAATCCATGTTAAATCAATGTCATATGTGGCTGCCACAGACGGATTAAATAATTACGTATGTGTTATGAGCGATTTATTCCCTGGGAATAGTCCATTTGGGATAGTAAATCAGGACACAACATATTCTTCTGGAAGCATCCAAGATATTGAACTACAATTTGCAAATCCTATCGATATAAATGCAACTTATAATTTTAATATTATCAATATGGATGGCTCTACAGGTGCAACATCTAACGGTGGTATAAATACCGATTGGATTGGTATGATTGTTGAGTTTAATTCAGCAGACGAAATATTTTAAGAATTTATATTTATTTTTTGAATATAAATTCATATTTTAATTACATAACTTGTGAACCAGATGCAGTTAGCATCAATACTTTTTGACCGACAATTACTGTACACCATCGATACGCGGTTGCATTAACCAAATTCGCCTGAATTTGCCAAGTTTTAGATTCGGTAGTTACGTCCAACCCATCACGAGCATGTTGGTCTACTTCACACAATGGTTTTTCACCAAAGAAACTATCAATGTGTACCCATTCAGCATTCACATATTCACCTAGACTCTGCACGACT
>Ga0255186_1000301_pt1 | contig 7659 bp, 8 predicted proteins | sample Miss_Cont_RepC_0_FD_183635 | JGI IMG/M metagenome (GOLD analysis project Ga0255186, IMG submission 183635) | Freshwater microbial communities from Mississippi River, Louisiana, United States - Miss_Cont_RepC_0h | ecosystem: Environmental > Aquatic > Freshwater > River | place: USA: Louisiana...
CCACCGTAATTGAGCGCTCAGGAGCCCCTATTTTTGCTGAAATTTCCTCGATGCTATATCTCTTTATGTAATAAAGGGTAAGCACGATCCGCTCTTCTTCAGGAAGAGAGTCGATGAACTCTTCTAAGGTCTGGTTCTGCTTACTCACAAGGCTAAGGCTACTGCCGATGGCGCCCCTTCAGTTGTTAAATCCTCGCGCAAACTTAGCCAAGGAGTAATTCACAGCAATCAAGATTCCTGGTTTTATGAGGGCCAGGATCGCAGTTGGAGCATCGATTCGTTCATACCAATCAAATCTAGTTTTACCCTGACCTATCTCTGTTAGGCGAAATTCTCCAATGCCTTTAATCCAACGACCATAGTGATCAACGGCGCAGAAAGTCTCTGGGTTCCAAGCAGTAATTTTCATCTCATCCCAGATACCAATTTTTCCAATTCCGGTAAATGCAGAAATTGTTGTACCAATATTTGATAAACCATCTATATCGGCGCTGGAATTTACTTTCGTTAGTGCCATCCACTGGCCTTGAGCCTTCCAATTAACTAACCTTTTCCAAACTTCTCCGATGGGCGCTGAGATAGTTACGCTGGCTCTAAAGTCAGCAAGTTTAGATTTACGCTTCATGCTCACGAAGTAACGCACTCTATTGCGCTATCAATAGTGCTACACCAAGAAACTAATTCATGCTGACCTTGTTTCATAAAGTTCATTGCAGTTAAGTCATCAAGCGCTAATCGAAGTGAGCCATAGACGCCGCTTGGATCTAGAATTGCAATTGGCTTGTTGTGAAAACCTAAATATCTTCCTACCCAGATTTCAAATAACTCCTCTAGTGTTCCAATCCCGCCAGGAAGAGCGATAAAACCATCAGCTAAGCTTTCAATTAAACCTTTGCGTTCACGCATATCTTTGACCACATGCATCTGGCTTGCATCATGGTCAATAAATTCCACGCTCATTAGCCGCTCTGGAATAACTCCAATTGTTCTACCACCATAATTTCTAGCACCTTTGGCCACCTCGCCCATTACCGATATTGCCCCGCCGCCCCAGACCAATTCATGGCCCAATTTGGCAAGAGATGCCCCTAATTCAAAGCCAAGCTCTAGGTTCTCTTTTGAAACCAGGGTCGATGATGCGCAGTAGACGGCAACTTTCATAGCCACACTCTAAAGCAGATTTTTTCTAATGCTAACTGAAGCAAGCGCAAGCCAATAGTTGATAGCGTTGGTCTATGAGCAAAGCTAACTCAGCATATGGTTATGGAATTTCAACCATTGCAAAAGATGGATCAACCCTTGATACCTACTTTCATCGGTTGGGTCTTGGCGCAGCTGAAGCAAGCAGAGATGATTTAGCAAGCCTTGAGGGCGCAGATAACGAGCGAGAGATCACTCGTAAACTAGTAATAACAGAAATTGAGCTAGATAAGCCGCCAGCAAGTGTTGCAGATGCATATTTGCGACTGCACTTACTCTCTCATCGTTTAGTTAAACCACATGGGTTATCACTTGAAGGAATTTTTTCGATTCTTAATAATGTCATTTGGACCTCCCATGGGCCCTGCGCGATTTCTGGATTTGATCAAGTCCGCTTAAAGCTACGTGCTAAATATGGCTATTTTGCAATATATGGCGTAGATAAGTTTCCTCGGATGCTTGATTATGTAGTTCCAGAAGGAGTGCGCATTGCCAATGCAGATCGCGTACGACTTGGAGCTTATTTATCACCTGGAACAACTGTGATGCATGAAGGCTTTGTTAATTTCAATGCTGGAACTCTCGGAGCATCTATGGTTGAGGGTCGAATATCGGCAGGAGTTGTTGTTGGCGATGGTTCTGATATTGGTGGTGGAGCTTCAATTATGGGAACTCTAAGTGGCGGCGGGAAAGAAGTAATCTCAATTGGCGAGCGAACGCTACTTGGAGCCAATTCAGGACTTGGAATTTCACTCGGTGATGATTGTGTTTTAGAAGCTGGCGTGTATTTAACTGCAGGATCAAAAGTGCTTCTGCCAGATGGAAAAATAGTCAAAGCAAGAGAGCTATCGGGGGCTAACTCGCTTTTGATTCGCCGTAATTCTCAAAGCGGCGCGCTTGAAGCGCTAAATAAAACAGGAGTTTGGAGTGGACTAAACAACGTTCTTCATAAGAATTAGTCTTATTGGATACAAAACTCCCGCAAAGGATATCTTCGATTTTCACAAGTTAAAATCACTTTAGGCACTTCGATATTTACCGTATCTCTAATCCAAGTAGAAGGTAGTTTTGTTCTCGCTCTAAAAATTTCACCCGTGAGCGTCGATGACCTTCCTGTAGTAGAGAATGCAGTGATTAACAAGGCACTTCCTGTTTTTGATCGAGAATCAACTCGAAATGATTTAACACTATCGAGGCCAAAAGCCGAGGCCATGTCTTTTTGAGAGACCTGACGCTCCCAATTGGCATATCGTGGGTTTATTTTTGGATCAAGGCTCCAAGGGTCTGGAACTCCTTGCAGATACGCAAATGATGAACCCCATACATCCTTAACATCCTGAGTTGAACCTCCAGAGGAAGATGAATAGAAAGCATTAATTGGCTTTCCTTCAAAAATTATTACGCGCGCAGAATTTTCATCAACGAAGGTTCTATTAACGGCCTCCTTCCACCTAATTCCATAAATTCGCTCAATCTCTTTGCTGTATCCAACAAAGTTTTGATCAACAGTAGTGCTATATATTTGGCAGTCGCATTCTGCTCTAACTCTTGAGAGCTTTGTCAGAGCGTAAGTTCTAGCTGCGATGGCCTGGGCTTCAAGGGCTGCTGGAGGCCAAGATGAAGGAACTTCACCAATCCCCCAAAGGTACTCATCGTGTAGGCGCAATGTGTTGGTAACCGCCAGATAAGAACTAACGGCATTGCTAATACTCTTAATAACTATTTGCCCATACTTATATTGTTTTGTCTCACCTTGGTTTGTGAGAGCAATGGTTGTTGTCGCACTATCCCATCTAATCGTCCATGCTTTGTTTGGCGGAACTGGAGCGAACTTAGCCGTAGGTGACGATAATGAAGGTATGACCGAATTAGCCAGATTTGTAAAAGAGGCAGTTAAGTCACCTTGATAAGTTCCAAGAGGCTCTGAGCTTTCTCCAACCGCTAAGTCGCCTCGAAACAGGGTTATCGTTCCTACGCCACCAACTGCTTTAACTATTACTGAAGTAGTTAGATTTGCGAGATTTACTCTAATTAACTCATTGACTGGGTAGGCTGATACTGCGGTTCCTGGATAGTAATAGTTAAGGATTTCAACGGCGCTCTTTCCTTCAATTGCTTGACCGCGTGCACCAATTTGGCTCATACCCACGCCATGGCCATACCCGGAACCTGAAATTTTAAATATTTCTGGAGCTAAATCTTCACTTCCTTCGGCCGGTACGCTGAACAAAAGTGCGATAAGAAGAGCAATGAATGCAGTATTTGTTGAGATCGAAATTTTCATTATCCATGATTTTACCTCAGGTGAAGGATTTTAGTTGGATAGTAGCTTTCTTGGTGAGGTGATGAAACCAAATCCCCAGCAAAAATGCATGAAAATCAAAACAATCGGTAAGTAAATTCGTTGGGCTAGTCCTCTTCCAATTATTAATGAAGTCAAAGTTATTGCGCCAAGATAAGTAATGATTGGAATAAAAAAGATTGATGAGACAAAGATACCAAAAGCTAATGAACCAAATTGTAGTATCAAGTTTAGAGGTGGAGCTAGATAGCGAAAATTAATAGTCCGATTATGTTGGCGAATTACGGCCCTTCTCCATCTCCCATATTCAAAGTATTGCAAGGCTAGTTTTTTGAGCGAACTTCTAGGGCGATAGATGACTTTTAGTTCAGGGTCGAAATAAACTATTCCACCATTTTTTCTCAAGCGATAATTTAGTTCCCAATCTTGAGCCCTAGTAAATCTCTCGTCATAGCCGCCGACTGCATCTAATGCACTCTTTTGAAATACTCCCAGATAAACGGTGTCGGTTGGTCCAGCCACTCCCCCAATATGAAATCTTGATGACCCCACTCCGATTGGTGAACGCATCGCTACTGCTACCGCTTTTTCAAATGAGGTAGTTCCTTGAGCAAACATAATGCCGCCAACATTTACTGCTCCAGTTTCTTTCAAAGTTTCAACAGCCTGACCTATATATTCCTTATCAATTTCTGAGTGTCCATCAATACGAAGAACTATTTGATTCTTTGCCATCTTTAACGCAGCATTTAAACCACTGGGGGTTCTTCCTGATTTATTCTCAATAACTTTGATTCTAGGATCTTGCCCTGCTAAATCACTTGCTATCTGCCATGTCTGATCTGTTGAAGGCCCTACTGCCAGAATTACTTCTAGCTCGCCTTCATAGTTTGAAGATAAAGCAGCCTTTATTGCAGCGCGCAGATGAAGAGCTTCATTGATAACTGTGAGAATTATGGAAACTGGTGGGTAATTGGCTTGGTGAGCAGTATTACCTTGCTCAAGTGGGCTAGTCATAACGTTCAAACGCTATCGCTTCATTACTCTTGCCTCTGTGAAATCCCCTCGGGCAATTCGTTTCTTCACCATAGCCTCGATAGCTATTGTGGGGATTTCGGCTATCTCCTGGGCAGGTCTGGGACGAATCACAGCAGCGATCCCAAGAGTTGATGCCTTTGCTGGCCTAGAAAATCGCCCAAAGAAAGAATCCTCAGCGGTTAATTACTTAATTGTTGGTTCTGACACTCGAGAGGGATTAAGCCGAGAAGAGATTAAGCGCCTAAAAGTTGGCGGTACCGATGTAGCAGCAGGCAAGAGAAGTGACACGATGCTCCTTATTCATATCTCAAAGAAGCGAGATAAAGCAGCAATCATCTCTATTCCGCGTGACAGCTATGCCCTAATTCCAGAACATAGTAATTCTCAAGGCAAAGTTATTCCTGCTACTTATTCAAAGATCAACTCTGCCTATAGCTGGGGTGGTGCGCCACTATTAATTGAAACTCTTGAAAGTATGTCTAATTTAAGAATTGATCATTACGTCGAACTTAATTTTGTTGGCTTCGTTCGCATGGTTGATGCCTTGGGAGGCGTTGAGATTTGTACAAAGAAGGATATTAATGATCCTAAAAGCCACCTAACGCTTCCTGCAGGAACGCATGTACTCGATGGTGTCGACTCATTAAAATTTGTTAGAACCAGAGTCTTTGATGGTTTAGGTGATCTAGGGAGAATGAAGAGACAACAGGAATTTGCTAGCGCTATGCTGCGTAAAGCAACTAGCGCTGGAGTGTTACTAAACCCGGTAAAGATGGTTGATTTCATAAACTCAGCTTTAGATAGCGTGGTTACAGATGAAGACTTAAGTCAAGGTGACTTATTAACTCTAGGAAAACAACTACGTAATCTTTCGGCAAGTAATGTTAGAACACTTACTATTCCATTGAAGTATTACAACTACAATAAAAATGGAGTAAGCGCTGCTGTGCTCTGGGATCCAGTCTTAGCATCTGAACTCTTTGAAAGAATCAAAAACGATGAAGCTCTCATCGAAGAGGTTAGGCCCGATCCATCCTCATCACCTACAACCATCAATAAATTTAAGAGTGGAACTGCCGCTGATAATCCCTGTAACGGCTAGTATTTGGCAGTTATGTTGAAGCTCTCAGTAATCGGAACTGGCTATCTTGGCGCAACCCATGCCGCAGCTATGTCATCTCTTGGCTTTGAAGTTATTGGAGTTGATGTAGACCAGAAGAAAATCGAGCTTCTTAATCAAGGCAAAGTTCCATTTTATGAACCAGGTCTTGAAGAACTTCTTCTAGCAGAGGTAAATTCACAGAGATTAAAGTTCACCACAGACTTTGCGCAGATAAAAGATTGCGACGTTCACTTCGTTTGCGTAGGAACTCCTCAGAAAAAGGATGGCTTGGCCGCAGATCTAACCTATGTTGATGCATCTATTACCTCTATTGCCCCGCACGCTAAAGCTGGATCCCTAATCGTTGGTAAGTCGACAGTCCCAGTAGGAACTGCAGGTCGCCTTGCAGAGATGTTAAGAAGAGCAAATGAGAAAGTTGAGTTAGCCTGGAATCCAGAATTTTTAAGAGAGGGTTTTGCTGTTGAAGATACCCTCAGGCCAAATAGATTAGTTGTTGGAGTTACTTCAGATCGCGCAGAGGAAAAATTAAAAGAGGTCTATGCCTCACTTCTCAAAGATGGAGTTCCTTGGATAAGGGCAGATCTGCCAACTGCAGAATTAGTGAAAGTTGCAGCAAACTCTTTTCTTGCCACCAAAATCTCCTTCATCAACGCCATGGCAGAGATTTGTGAAGCATCTGGTGGAGATGTAACAGTTCTTGCTAAAGCCATTGGTTATGACCCAAGAATTGGCTCCCGCTTTCTCCAAGCTGGAATTGGCTTTGGTGGCGGCTGTTTGCCCAAGGACATTCGAGCATTTATGGCGCGATCTGAAGAACTTGGAGCTAAACAATCCCTTGAGTTCTTAAGAGAAATTGACTCAATCAACTTGCGGGCACGTGCGCGGGTGATTGACTTAGTAAGAGTTGACTTGGGCCAAGATCTAAAGAGTAAGAAGATTGCAGTATTAGGCGCTGCCTTTAAGCCCGATAGTGATGATGTCAGAGACTCTCCCGCACTTGATATCGCTGTGCAGTTAAACCTTGCGGGAGCAAATGTAACTGTTCACGATCCCAAAGCAATCGAACCTGCTCGAGCGCGCTTTTCTCACTTAAATTTTTCAGAAAGTATTGAGGGATGTGTTGCAGGAGCAGATGTAATTTTGCATCTAACCGAGTGGAAAATGTATCGAGAGATAAATCCCTCTGTGATAAAGAGTCAGGTCAATCAGGCAATAATCATTGATGGTCGAAACGCGCTAGATAAAGATCTCTGGGTCAAAGCTGGTTGGAAATTTAGGGCTCTTGGAAGGGCTTAAGTAATGGCGCCAAAAATAATCTTGGCATCAGCATCCCCTGCTAGATACAAATTATTACAGAGCGCTGGAATCACCCCTGAGGTAATAGTAAGTGGAGTTGATGAAGAGAGCTCTGATTATCAAAATTTATCTCCTAAAGAACTAGTCATTGCCCTAGCTATAGTTAAAGCTCACACAGTTAGAGCAAAAATTGATTATCAGGCTCTGATAATCGCTTGTGACTCTACTTTTGAATTCCAGGGAGAGAGTTTAGGTAAACCAGGAAGTGCGGAAAAGGCAGTTGCAAGAGCTAAACAATTGCGAGGAAAATCTGGCCTACTTCATACTGGCCATTGCATCATTGATACTGGGAAAGAGATTGAAATTAGTGATGTGGTGAGCACCAAAGTTTTCTTTGCAGATATGAGCGATGTTGAAGTTGATGGTTATGTAGCAACTGGTGAACCTCTAAATGTTGCTGGGGGTTTTACTCTTGATGGACGAAGCTCACCATTTATTTCAAGGATTGAAGGTGAAACATCAAATGTTATTGGCCTTTCCCTGCCACTATTGCGCAACGCCATTAACAAATTAGGTTATCAGTGGTTTGATTTGTCATGACTTTATATGCCGCATATGGATCAAATCTTGATCCTAGGCAGATGCTTCTTAGGGCTCCCCATTCACCTCATCGCGGCACTGGATGGCTACGCGGGTGGCG